>Ga0134097_1001333_pt1 | contig 18597 bp, 17 predicted proteins | sample 8_3taG_FD_94450 | JGI IMG/M metagenome (GOLD analysis project Ga0134097, IMG submission 94450) | Switchgrass degrading microbial communities from high solid loading bioreactors in New Hampshire, USA - 8_30_10_142_A2 metaG | ecosystem: Engineered > Bioreactor > Semi-continuous > Anaerobic >... | reverse complement strand
ATTATCTAATTTTTTCATACTAATCAAGCAATCTTTTGAGTCAACTTTTTCAACTGCGCTGTTTTTTTCTTCGCTAATCATCTTCTTTATGACATGCCTATCTTTAAATGGTGTTATAACATTTTCATTCAATATCGAAACTACCCTGTCGGGGCTGCATAAAATAAGACGTTCATTGCTCATATCGGTTGGTATAACTTGATCTAAAAACAACCTGCTCGAAACATTCATTACAATAACACCTAACAAGTTATTATCCCAAGAATAAGGTATGGAGCGAAGCAGGAGAATATTATCCTCAAGGAAAATATCTTTATTGGGAAACTGCCTGCTAATGAACATATCCTGCGATATATTATAATCACTCCATATTAATCGCCCTCCGGATTGTGTTGCTTCAATATATTCCTTGCTGGCTCTGAATTGGTCAATATTCGATATTTTAGCCCCCTTATTCTTTCCGTCAATGCTTGTTTGATTGAACTCATAATGCTCAGTAACAATCTGCACGTTTAACAAATACTCTTTTTCTTCCCCGACATGATATAAATAATCATTAATTAATTTTTGATAGTATTCCGCTTGTTCATAATCCCCCCTTGATTTGCTGCTGTTGAAACGGAACAAATAATCCCTCAGAGTTTCATTCGATACAATTTGATTGGATAAGTCGCTATACTCTCTAAGCCTTTCGTTAATAATTCCACTCACTCCGCGTACATGGGTAAAAGCACGCTCACGCATATCATTATTAATAATGGATACCGCTTTCTTATAGGCATTAAGACTTATGGTGATATTTGGAAAAATAATTAAAACCGTTGATAAAATAAATAATCTTTTTCGAAGGCTTATGCTTCTAATGATTTTAACCAAGTAATGTAACAATGAGCCAAGCCACTTAATAATTTTGCTTTTCATGCACTATAGCCCCTCATTACTAATAATAATAGGCTGAATCTTTGCAGCATCGCCATTATGATATGGCTTGTACTTATTGCCAAATAATTTGTTGTAGGCAATAATTGTCCTTCCTGCCTCATCACCATAGGTAGCGGGATCAATTTTAATGCCTTCAATGGATCCGTTTGATATAACATTGCACTCAATCCTTACATTCTTCATCGGTTGCGTTGAAAGCCAAAAATGAATACCTCCGTGATTATGGCCATCATGGGAAGCATTATTGATGGTATTCCTTTGAAATTTCACATTTTCAATAGGGGTACACGGTGACTCCCCAAGTTGTTCCGTTGTAATGATCAACCCTGCATTATATATGCTATCAATAATATTATCTGTATAAGTTACGTTGGTTCCTCCTACAACAGCCATTCCCCTGCCCCAATAAGCAGCAGAAATCGTATTGAAACGTGCGATCAACTCTGTAGCTGTTCTATTCAATTGTTTACTGTAATCTTCCCGTATGACAACAGCAATACCGTCATCACCACAACCTCGGATATGATTGTTGACTGCAATGCAGTTAACCGAAGGGTAATCACCAAAGTGTATAGCATCAGCGTATAAACCTCTTATCCTGCAGTTACGTATTACGGAATTGCTCCAGCCACACCAGCCAACTGCGGTGGTTAAGTTTGTAAACCATACGTTATCAAGTATGCAATTTGTTCCTGAATATTCGTCTTTACCCATTATTGCAATACCTTGATCATCTCTAAACCTGGCCGTACCGGATATTTTTATATCAGAAATAATACTGTTTGTATCAACTCTGAAACCCGTAAATCCTCCCCAAGGCCTTTTATCGGGGCACATTTTTGTACAGAGTAATTCGGTATGCCACATGCCTGCACCCTTCACGTTGACGCCGGCAGGAACATTAAGCCTTTGTTCCTGTTGAAAAACGCCCTTGGGTAACCAGACATGCTTGCCCATTGCGCCTGCTGCATCAAGACAAGCCTGGATTGCCTGCGTATCATCTTTGCCATCGTCAGGAACAGCTCCGTAATCAGTAACAGAAATATAACCATCAGGCATTTCGGAGGGCTCATCAACATACTCCAAATCGATTAAGTCTATGCCATAATACTTACATTTATCGGAAGGGTCACGCTGAAACCGAATTTTATCCCCAGCCTTAATATCTGCTATAATTCCTACTTCGTCAAAACTTCTTTGGTAAAACTCATCTCTATCATAGCAGTATGTAGAATCAAGCTGAACATCTTGGACATGAACGCCGTTGATATACATACTAATAGTACCTTGGGAATCTCTAGGGATCGTATATCTGAGCAAAATTCTATTTGCTTGTATCGGCGATGTAAATTCAACGTATTCAGTCATAGCATCAAGCCAAACCAATGACTTTTGGGATGCAGACTGAACAGCTTTTTGAGCCGGAGTATTGTTCCTTCGATTGTTATCCCCTGTAGTCGGTGTGTTATACCTGTTTAAAATCTCTGCAGTAACACTTCTCTTGGCTTCTTCTGCTTCTAAGGTAACAAAAGGAACAGTTGCTCCGCGGGGTTCCTTGGTAAGAAAGTTAATCCTTTTTATGCAAGCCATGTTTTTTCCTCTCACGCCTACAATATATATATCACATGCCTCTTTTTGCGGCGCTTCTATTGCACATACCTGTTCCTCAAACTGATCATAAGAAGACGTGTCTGTAAGAGTTATACTTGCAATAACAGGACCGTCCACACTTTGTGTTCGAACCTGTATTAGACCGCCCGTTTCTATCGCTCCGACCACAAATTCTATGGTCTTATAATCTTCCGTAAGGGGAACATTTTTGAACGAGAAAGAGCTTCCTTGGGAAAATCCCTTTATTATACTTTCATCCTCTGTTTTTTCAATATTTACTTTTACTAAATCAGAAGCCTCACTCATATTCAACACAATGCCACTCTTTACGAAATCAATCTTAGGATCCCAATGAACTGTCACACCTTCCTGAGAACTACATTTAAATAGAATGGAATCACCGAGCTGTACCTTTATATCTTTCACATCACACCGAACAGGTGTATTAGAAACATCCTTGCTCCACAAAACAACATTGTTAAGGAAAACCTCTGCCTTTGCAGTGCCTCCGGTTACAGAAACCTCACCACTTAAATGAACGGTTCCCATATCACTGGCTACAAATTTTTTAATAATTCCTTCAGGCAGATTTTCTTCAAACTCATAGGTTGAAAGATAAGGCTTGTTCAGAAATTTCTGTACAATTTCAGCTTCTTCGGCACAAATACTTGAGCAAACCAATAAAGATGCAAGTAATAGCGATAATATTCTTTTCATAGTCTCCCTCTCCCTCCTAATTTTAGGTACTGTTAGAAATGATATCTCGCTCATTCTCATTCAATTAGCTTTCCAAAATGCTAAAATAATGTTTAATCCCACATTTATATAAAATTAGATTCCTCTATTGCCATTTAAAACGGGACTCATTCTGCTTGGATCTCCGTTGTAATACGAACCCCATTTATTATTATAAATGTTATTATAATTAATTTGTGTTCTTCCGCTACTGTCACCATACCTTCCGCCATCAATTTGTATACCTCTTGCCGAACCGTTCAAAATATCACACACTTCAATTCTTATATCTTTTGCGTAATTTGTCCAAAGCCAAAAATGTATTCCTGCATGATTATGCATATCATGGGATGCATTATTAATGGTATTGCGTTGAAATTTTACATTTATGATAGGTGTGGAAATTGACGGTGACAGTTCCTCGGTTGTAAAAATCATTCCCGCATTGTATACACTGTCAATGATATTATCGGTATAAATAACATTCGTTCCGCCAACAACGGACATCCCTCTCCCCCAGTAGGTAGCCGAAATAGTATTAAACTTTGCGACTAAGTTTGTTGCGGTTCTATTTAACTGTTCGGAAAAATCCGTCCTGATTACTACTGCTATACCATCGTCACCACAGCCTCGTATGTGATTGTTAAATGCAACATTGTTTTGCTGCGGATAATCTCCAAAATGTATAGCGTCTGCATATAATCCCCTTATTCTGCAATTTTTTATGGTAGAATTATAAAAGCCTGTCCAACCTATTGCAGTGGTCATATTTTGAAACCATACATTATCGATAACGCAGTTAATACCTAAATTTTCATTTTTGCCCATTATTGCAATCCCCTGCTGATTTCTCGACCTGGATGCCCCTCTGATGGTCATGTCTGCCACGACACTATTTTTATTTAAATAAAAACCTACAGGGCCTCCCCATGTTCCTCCTGTTATCGGGCAAAAGAGCTGCGTGTGCCAAATGCCACTACCTCTCACGTTTACCCCCTCAGGGATCTCAATCTTCCTGTATTGTATCAATCTTCCCGGCGGAAACCATACATGTTTATTGACCGTTTTTGCATAGTTAAGACAGTTTTGAATTGCTGCCGTATCATCCTCATTATCTAAGGGATTGGCACCAAAATCAACGACGGATATGTATCCATCGGGCATCTCCTCCGGCGGAGACACCATTTCAAACTCCACAAGGTCTATTCCGTAATATGCAAGTCTGCTTTTGGAGTCTTTCTTAAGCATAATCCTGTCGCCCAAATTCATATCTAAATCCACTGTCTTTTCATCAAAGCTTCGCATATAGAATTCATCTGTATCATAACAATTCGATGAAGTAAGCTCAATGTCAGCACAGTATAAGTTATTTTTATAAAGACCTATGGTTCCTGTTTCTCCCCTGGGGATAGTGTACCTTATCAAAAGTTTATTGGATTTTTTGGGAACACGAAATTCAATATACTGCCCTGTCGTATCAAGCTGTACATAGCTTTTACCCGAGGCTGACTGCACAGCTTTTTCTATCATTGTGTAGTTGTGCTGACTGTTATCTGCAGACGGTGCCGGATGAGTGTACTTATCATAAATCTTGCCGGTTGTAACCTGGCTCTCAGCCTCTATTGTTGTAAAAGGCATTGTTGCCCCTCGCGGCTGTATTCTTAACAATTCAATGGTATTGATATTTGCTATATTTTGTCCGGATACACCCACTACATACAGATCATGCACTCCGCTCAACCCACTGTTCGCCTCACTGTATTGCTCCTCAAAAACATTCATCCCGTCCGTGTTGCACACAACAAATTTACTGAGCACACTGCCATTTATACTGTCCAATCTTATTTCAAAGCTTCCACCCGTTACTTCGCTTGATAATGTTGCTTTTACTGTTTTGTATCCGCCAAGCAGTACATTTTTAAATACAAAGCTATCGTTTTGATCAAAGCCTGTTATAGAACCATTTTGGTACGAAACACCTTTTAGCTGTATGGCATCTTGTGCTTTCAGCAGTACGCTTTCAGCAGGTTTTTCCATTGTTATAACAGGCTCCCAACGTACTTTATCGTTTTTCATATTTCCATTTTTATTGATTTCAAAGTAAATTGCATCGCCTTCCGTAACATAAATATTCGAAAGATTACCAGGTGTTACCGGCTTATCCGTAACAAGAGAACTCCATAGTACAGTATTATTAAGTTTCACAGTAGCAATAACCCCATCGCTTCCAGCGGGAACAGGAGATATATCGCCGGTGATTGTCACCATTCCCTCCTGATGAGCTACCCATTTTTTCACTGCATCATATGTATTATTAGGATAAAAGAATGATTTGTCTACATAAGGATAATCATTGCATAAACGCCACGTAGGTGTAACATTCTGACTAAATTTCGTCATCAGCTCATAGTTGTTTCCATTGCGCGCCATATAATACCACTGACCGTTTCCTTGGGTGGAACCCATTGCGTTCTTCGCCTCAAAAATTATAGGAGCAGCTAGTGTATTTTGAGCAAGCATTACAAAAAGAATCAGAATTAAAACTATTCTTTTCAACAGGATACCCCCTATTCCTTTATGCCGGATAATGCAATGCTTTCTTTTATCTTATTAGAGAATATCAAAGCAAGCAGAATAACCGGAATTGTCATCACAACTGCTATTCCCATAGTAGCATTATCTTTCATAACAGGATTGAGCGACATTTCGTAAATAGCCAGATTAATTGTCCAGTATTTCGGAGTATTGTTTGCTACCGCAAAATACCAGAAAAAATTACCCCATTCTTTTACAAATGTATTCATTGCAACTACAGAAATGATTGGTGTTGAAAGAGGTATACAGATACGCGAAAACGTGTACCATTCAGGCGAACCGTCTATTTTGGCTGCATCAAATAAGCTTTGCGGAAGCTGATCAAAAAATCCCTTGTAGATCGTTATAAAAAATGCATCAGGATACAAATGTACCAAGAACATTGCTAAGTATCCTTCTTTTATATTTAATCCGTTAAACATCTTTAGAAGCGGAACAAATATGCTTATAAACGGTATCATCAATGTTGCAATAAAAAATAACAGTAAAACTTGCGAAATGCGAGGTGAAAAAAGCTTCGACAAAGCATACGCTGTAAGTGCACATAACCCAACTTGCGTGGCAAGCGCAATGACTAAACCTAAAAGGGTATTAAAGAAAAACGCAAAAAAACCATATTTGTTAATTGTGGGATAATCGGAATAGACATATGACGGCATGGTGACATAGGCCTTAAAGTTTTCAAGCATAAGCTTTATATCTGAAGTGATATAACTTCCCAAATAAGTGCCCTCTGTTTGGTAATTTTCATTATGAAAATGTGAAATAAGCTTGTCTTCCAAGGCTCCCTCGCTTAACTTGGGAATCGATATGTTTAACCCGTTCTCATCGAACTGATACCCTATTTTTTCAATAGCTGTCTTATACTTATCGTTAAGTATAATAGTACTTTTTTGAATGCTCATCCTCTTATAGATACCATAATCCAGTTCAAGCCTTAATTCCATTCTATGAGCTCTGGAGTAGAATATAGGTTTACCGTCCTTAATGCCATAAAATTTTATTTCACCTACCGAATCCTTGTCAAACTGGTAAACGGTGGAAAACATCATTAAAGCACAATCAGCTTTTAATTGATCGAAAAGATGACTGCCCACTAAATCCTGACCACTATAGTCAACAAGAAATGAAATACTTTTCGGACTTTCAGGAATAATCTTCGGAGGCATTTCATATACGCTGATGTCGTCCTTAACAGCGCTGCTTGCCATGTATGCTAAAGGAAACAATATAAGAAATGAGAATAAAATACTAAATATATATGCTACAGTTTTTAAGTTAAATATTTTGCCCATTTATTCGCAGCCTCCTATTCTTCTTTTTTTGCATTCATCCGTTGCTGAATAATCGTCATAATAAGTACAACAATAAACAGTAGCACAGAAGCACTGGCAGATTTTCCAATCTGCATATAGCTGAAATACTGGTCATATATATATATTCCGACTGTATAGGCAGCGGCTGCAGGCCCACCTTGAGTGTATTGATATGGTTTATCAAACTCCTGCATTACACCGATAATCGTAAGGATTACATTAATTGAAATCAAAAAGCGTATATTCGGAAGGATAATATACCAAACCTTTTTAATCCCGGTACAACCTTCTAAAAGACCCGCCTCATAAATTTCACCCGGTATAGACATAATTGCAGCTAAATAATACAAGACCATGAAACCTCCGCCTATAATTCCCGGAAATACGATACAAAATTTAACCCATGATGGATCGCTTAGCCAGGACTGCATCGGCATACCCATACGCCCAATCAAATAATTAGCAAGACCATATTGCGGGTTCCATATCCATTTCCATAGCACAATATAAACTGTTCCGGGTATTACAGCCGGAATTATGTATATTGCTGAAAAAATACTTCTTCCGCGAACAACTTCGTTTAAAAAAATTGCCTGGATAATAGGTATCATAAAGGTCATTAATAGAGACAGTAAAAGAAAGATTATCGTATTTATCCATGATTGTATAAAATAACTGTCCTTTGTAATAATGCTGAAATAATTATCCAACCCAACAAATTTTCCCGGTGGATTTACAATATCATATTGGAAGAAAGAATAGTAAATAGCCTGAAAAATAGGTATATACCTAAGAAATACAGTTCCTAAAATACCCGGTAAAACAAAAAGCCAAGGAGTAATTTTATTCTTTAGCAACAATGACCTGCGATTCAAACCGCTATTGATTATAATACTTGCACGCATAAGCACCCCTCCATGCTTATATTATACAGTCATGTTATACACTAAATAAACTCGTTATATTAATAAAAGGTTCGCAAAATTAACAAATAGCATTGGGTGCTTGACCTGTCTTTTTCTTAAATAATCGCGAAAAATAATATGGATCATTAAATCCCGACAAAGTGGCTATCATTTTTACGGTGTGTCCTGTAACATTTCTTTCTGCCAAAAGCTCTTTTGCGTATTCGATTCTAAGCTGTGTCAGATATGCCTTAGGAGATACTTTCATCACTTTCTTAAACTTTCGGCAAAAATAGTCTTTGGAATATCCCATCTTTTCAATAGCGGATGCAATCGAAAAATTAGGGTTTGTTATGTTTCTAACCAATAAATTGCGAAATGTTTCGATTTCATAATCAAAGCACGGAGCATCAATGCGGTTTTGCAGATATACATACATACTTCTCCAAAGCGCATGGACTATATCCTGCCAACCTCTTTCCTTGCTGTAAAAAAACTGAAAAGCAAGGCTCATAAGCGTTGTAAAACTTCGTTGTTTATCATCTTCTATGACTACTACGTCATTGCCCTTAAACGGAACAAAATCCCCTATCCTGATGAAAAAATTTTGAAATCCCTCCTTGGAACTTTCCGAATGCATGATACCTGGCGGCTGGCATACAATAGTACCGGGCAAGAATGGGTACTGCGTGTCATTTATTGTAAGAATTCCTTCTCCGGCAATATAACATACAATTTCCCATTCGAGATGTTTATGAGCTGCAAAATCTTTTAATAGATGAGGTGACATTCCGACAAAGTTAACATGCATGAAATCACTCCAAACTGTGTTTATATTTTCTCAATAAGGGATATGTATAGCATAACACACCATGTCGTTTTTGTCCATCATATAGTCTATTTTGTTTATTCTTTACATGAAACAAATATATTATCATGAATTTAAAAGAAAGAAAGAAAGGATGGACAAAAATGAAAACAATCCAAACAAGACAAGCATATTTAGTTGAACCAGGTAAATTTGAGATTCGTAATACTAATCTTACCTTAGATAGAAATTTTGTATTAATTAAGGTCCTTTGTTGCGGACTTTGTAACTGGGAACTGAATCATTGGAAAGGTAAAATAGGGACTTTCCCGCAAATAGTTGGACACGAAGGCGTTGGAGAAGTCATCGCACTCGGTGAAAATGTGACAGGCTTTGAAATCGGTGATATTGTAACAGGTATGGCGGGTGGATTTGCAGATTATGCTGTTGTCCCCCATTTTCAATTGCAAAAAGTGGCAAAGCATATAAACCCTAAATATGCAATAAGTGAACCGGTAAAATGTGTTGTTACGGTAATAAGAGCTACATCCCCTCAAGCAGGAGATATAGGTGTGGTTGTTGGTTGCGGACCTATGGGACTTTGGTGCATACAAGCCCTCAGCGGTTGTCCGTTATCCGAACTGATAGCAGTGGATACCAATCCTCAGCGTTTGGAATTAGCCAAAAAATACGGAGCTTCCTATGCATTAAACCCCAAAGAAATTGATGTCTCAAAAGAAATTGCTAAAATTTCCGAAGGTCACATGGCTGACTTTGTGATTGAAGGTACAGGTAATGCAGCAGTTCTTGCTGAATCCATGAACTATATGAAAGGCAATGGAAGGGGACGCCTTCTTGCAATGAGCAGTTATGAAAACCCAATCGATAAAATGGATTTTTCGGTGGCTGTTGCAAAAGGGATTGAAATTATATTCCCTCATCCCTGTTACAGCTATGATGAATTTGAAGATTTGAGACGTGCTGTCAACTTAATCAACAAAGGAGTATTCAAAACCGAAGACTTTATCACTCATGTATTCAAATTAGACGATATACAAACAGCATTCGAAACATTGGAAAACAAGCCTACTGATTACATAAAAGGCATAGTAATTCCATAAAAACTGATTCTTTTAAAAGTAGGAAGTGAGGAGGTAACTATGATAAAAGTCGGTATTATCGGCTGCGGCTCTATAACTCGATTAAGGCATGCTCCTGAATATCATCAGAATCCTAATTGCGAATTGGCGATTTTTTATGATGCGATACCGTCGCGGGCTAAAGAGTTGGCAGTTATCTACGGAGCCAACTATACAGAAGATTATCATGATATATTAAGAGATCCTCAAATAGATGCAGTAAGCATTTGCACACCAAATCATACCCATGCACCGTTTACTATTGAAGCTCTGCATCATGGGAAACACGTTCTTTGCGAAAAGCCTATGGCTATTCATTTGGCAGAGGCAAAAGATATGCAAAAACAGGCAAAAATTTCAGAAAAAATACTTATGATCGGTTTTAACCAGAGATTTTTTCCTGCTCATCAAAAGGCAAAAGAAATTCTAGACAGCGGTGTTTTAGGCAGAATCATCAGTTTTCGCACCAGCTTCAAACACAGAGGTCCTGAAAATTGGAGCATCGAGAAAGGAAACAACACCTGGTTTTTTAATAAAAACTCAGCATTTTTCGGTGCGCTGGGCGATCTAGGAATACATAAACTTGACCTTATACAGTGGTTAACAAATGAAAAAATAAAAAAAGTGCATGCCGTATGTTCAACACTTGATAAGCGTGACCGAAACGGAAATAAAATAAGTGTTGATGATAACAGCTTTTGCATTCTTGAAACAGATACTATAACAGGCACTATGGAAGCTTCTTGGACGTGCTATGGAAAAGAAGATAACAGCACAATTTTATACTGTGAAAAAGGTGTTATGCGTATTTATGATGATAGCAAATATGATCTTATTATCAATGGAAAAGACCATTCCGTTACCAATATGCTGTTAGGAAAAGCACCAACAAACGATGAACAAATCAAGTCGGGCGTTATCGACGAATTTATCGACAGCATCCTTAACAACCGTCAGCCTTGTATAAGCCTAGACGATGCTGTATATACAATGTCAGTAACTTTAGCCTGCATTGAATCCTCAAAAATAAATCAAGCAGTAATTCCCTCGATTTAAAAAGAAAGTGCAAGAAGTAATTTTTTACTTCTTGTTTTTTTGTTATAAAATCATTAGAATGTAAAGTCTGCTGAAATTCATTTGACAGCCTTAATTGTGTAAGTAGCACCCCAGTGCTTCAATACTTCCACAAAAGAAAATCCCGCCGACATAAGACATTCCACTTCATGTCCAACAGTAAGCGGAATATCATAATGATAGAACTCATTGTCATCAATACCTTGTTCTGCTTTTAGGCGAAGCAATTCTTTCCTGTGAAATACTTCTTCTTTATCAGATAAAGAAAAATAATCCGTAAGAATAAAGTACCCATCAGCCTTTAATGATTTCTGTAGTTTTTCGTAGAGAGATCTTTTTTCTCCAGCTGTGAAATGATGTAGCGCTTCCACCGATACGGCCGCATCGAATTGCTCAATTCCAAATGGAACATCAAAGAATGAGCCAAGAATTAGGGTCAAATCCTTATCAGAATGCTTTTCCCGCAATCGGTTAAGCATGCCGGGCGCCAAATCAATTCCGGTAACCTTTGCCGAGGGATTCAAGCGAAAGTATTCATCTAACTCCAGTCCGGTTCCGCAGCCAAGATCAATAATCCGGCAACCGGAATGCATAGGTATTACACCTAATATTATTCTATGTCAATACAAATTTCAAGAATTTATTAATACCGCTTTACAGGATATTGTACAACGCAGAATCAATAATCCAACGATAACTTGCAATATTTTGTAAACTTGATATATGTCTAAATTACTTGCCCAAGAAGGAATAAAGTAAATCAGATACACTTAATTATTTACATTTCCTTACGTCGTTCTTCCAACTTCTCTTCATTACATATTGATAAATAATGAATATATCGCCCTACCCTTGTTTAGCTTTAACCTTTATTTTAGCTTATTAAACACCGATTTGATCTGCTGAACGGCACTTTTAACAATCTCATCAAACTTATCTTTATCAAACAGTTTAAAATAATTTTCATTATATTCTTTAAAGTTGATATGGTCGCCTTCATAATCAATGAATTCCCAACATATCCACCAATTGTCTGTAGTATTTTTAATATTATCGCTGAAAAGCTTTAGAACACGCTCATCACTCAGTATCTTTCTATCTTCAATGTGCTTACCGTTCTTTTCCAAACCGAATCCGCAATAAAGGGTCCTGTCTATTTCAATCCTGAATGTAATGTTATAATTATCTATGGTTTTATCAGCAATAATATAGTTTATACCCGGACATTCAAATTTTTCAACACATCCCTCAGCTTTATAATCATAGTACATATATTTATCGCTGTAGAAAGCCCTTTTTAACCGCTTTTCCGTTTCAAGCTCTTTTTCAATGGCTTCAAAAAGTTCTTTTATAATTTTTGTCCTGCATGCTTCAAAAGAATTTACAATAATACTTGCATTGCGCATGTTTTGAGATGATTCCGATAATAGTTTTACTATTTCCATTTTTGGTTTATCCTCCAATTGATTTGTTATTTTTTTTATTGCTGACGAAAACTGTATAAGAATTTCACGAATAGGGGCTTTTTTGATGGTGTCCGGCAATGTAAGACACTTTTCTATCCAAGATAAAATGTGGTTGGCAAATGAGATTATAATAATATCATTTTTATCAATAGATAATGCACTTTCTTTAGAAGGTGCATCTCCATTTAAAGTTAAATACACTATCTTTGCTGTTTTATCTTTGGTTTTGGCAAACATTAAATAGTCATAACATTGGCTTTTTTGGTCTTTGGCATCTATTTTAACCTCAAATGGAATAAACCTGTTCCCTATCTCTATTGCTAAGTCAATGCGCTTACTTCCGTCAATTAAGTATTCACGGTAAACTCTTGCAGTGTCAATTTCACTTCTGCTAAAATTCATCCCTAAACAATCGTGCAAGAATATTTCAAGATAAATGCCTTTTTGACCATGCCTCCCGTCAGGGGAAAGAATTTCATATAACACACGGCAGATTGCAACCTCTTTTTTGCTGATGTCCGCAATTTCAAAAATATTAAAATCATCACCGGTTTCTCTGGAAATCTCTTTATATTTTTCGATGATGCCACCCGTTCTGTCCAACAACCTTCTTACAGTAATCTCATCTACATAATCCATAACCATCACCCATCATATTTTTTCAAAATTTCAATATCTGCATTTTTTACCTGTTCCTTAATACTTTTTGGCTCCAATACTTCTATATACTTTCCGTACTGTAATGCCCAAAAAACAAAAGCCTTCTCATTAACCTTCACATGCACATCTACCTTCAATCCTGTATCATTTGTAAAGGTTTCATCCTGACCAAACCAATCAATAATTTCCCCTGCCAGCTTACTTTCGGCACGAAACTTCACTCTAACACTATTGCCGGAGAACATATAAATATAATTTGATACATTATCATATTTATCGTAATTGCATATCAAATAATAGCGTCCATTTGCAACTACCAATTGATAAGGATTGACTATGTATTCCCTGACTTTGCCCTCGGCATTTTTCCGTGGATGGAGTTTTTTGTCCGTTCCAAATTCATTATAAGTAAATGCAATCTGCCTGCCTTTGTTGATTGCTTCATCCAACACTTCAATATTATAAAAAAGACTTCTGAACGAAGCATTAAATGAAGCCTTTTTTGAAACTCATTAACGGAAAGTTCTCTTAAATTAAAAAGTCAAAAGATAGAACTTTCCTATTCGTTATAAAAAAGCTGCTGATTTGGTTGTATGGTTCCAGACAAACTATGAATATGGTGAACATTGGATTTAAAATAAATAGTATTTCCATAATATCCTTTTGTGATAGACGGTGATTTTCGTCCGTATACTGCTTTAAAATATCAAGCATGTGGATGATTACTGACTTTTTAGAAGAAGCTGTACTCATTTAGCACCCACTCCAATGAAAAAGTTGTATTAATTATAATACGTATTATTTTCCAAGTCAATAAAAGAATGGGCTATTTATGGTACATAACCCAGATACCAAGATATTGAAAATTGTTTGAACGTATGTAATAATAAAATTACATATATAAGTTATATATCAATACTGAATAAACGAATGGAAACGAAAGAGGCGAAAGCTTATGTTAAATAATGGCAACAACTTTGAATTATATTGTTTTCAACAGTTGAATAATTTATATCCTAATAACCAACAGGCAAAATTAAGACTTCAACAGGAACTGGATGCTATTAAAAGGCACAATAAAATTGAAGACTATAACCATGCTAAGAATATTGCACAAATATCACTTTCAAATGGATATCCGGTATTTTTCCGAGGTTCTGTAACATCATCCCTTGTAGCATTTTTGACCGGCATATCTTCCGTAGACCCTATAAAATATAATATTCCTATTGAAGTATTTTTGGGCAATAATGAGTCAAAAGTAAGCTGGAAATTTGAAGTAGAAGTTTTTAAAGATATATTTCCTAAAATATTAGAGTATATTGAAAAATTTTATGATTGCGATAAAAATATCGGCGATAATTATCATCCGGTATCAGCATTTAATAGTAGTGGAGATAAGGTGTTTACAATCTTTTGGATGTTAACGAAAAACTCTTTGAGCCAAATGGCATTAAGGACTAATACAAATTTAACTAAAATACCTTTCGATGATGAAAAGACATATGCAATGCTAAGAACCGGTGATGTTGAAGATTTACCTTTTGCCGAATTTTATCAAGGCAATCCCGTTTATATGTTCAGAAAATCATATCCACATGATTTGGAAAGCTTGGCATGGATACTGACATCCTTAAACGAGCCAATTTATCCTTTCTATAAGTCCCATACACTTGAAGTTGCACGCATATTTTATATGTATGCTTATTTTAAAGCAAATTTTCCCAATATATATTTTGATGAAATCAAAGAAGATGAGAACAAAATATGCAAAAATGTATAATGTTATTACAAATCAAAACCTTCCGGTTAAAAAAGCAATTCGTAAAATTGCCTTTATGAATATTAACAAGCGAGGCGGCAAAAACAAATGTAATATGTCTAAACTAAAGCAATATGCGCAAGATTATAGCGAATTCATTAGAAGGCAAATTGAAATCATTAATCCTAAAGTGATTGTTTGTTGCGGGAATAAGGTTGATAACATGATTGCAAATGTATTGGGCTTCGATGAACACGTAAGTACAAATATTAGTACACAATATTGCCATAATGTAAAATTTTACAAAAAAGATGACATTCTAATAATACCCATGCTGCATCCAACGATTGGTGGACACAAAAAATATTCGGAATTAAGAAAAGGCTCCAAAGAAGAAAGAATTGATAAATATGTTCATGAATTCAAAAATCGGTTTGATGCAATAAAAAGCTTTATAAATGCTAAAAACAAAACTCGGCAGTAAATAATAAGATACCCATAACACATAGGGACAGGTACCTTGTGTTATAAGCATCATGGAAGCTAAAACACCCTAAATTTGATATACTCTCTGATTTGAGAGGAATCATATCAAATTTAGGGTGTTTTTGACGTTATCCTAAAAACTTGGTATGCCAATCAATTTATGGTTCATATGTAATGACAACACTTTTCGTATCCCCGTCCCATGAAATACCGCAGCCTGGAATATTATCGGCAACAAAACGGACGGAAACCATGGTACGGCCATTGATTGTAGTAGGCGCGACATCAATCGTTTTATTTTGACCATTTACCTGAATGTTGGTTTTATCTAGCCACATTTCCACTTTGTGTGAGAACCATATCCCCCCAATTGCTGTCCCACTGGCCTTCCCATGTATATTTGCCCAAATCTCCAAAGTCACTGCTTGCAATTCCGTATTCCGCACCCAATGTCCCCGCAATCAATACGGAAGTGATGCAAAGCATTAAAAATCTGTTTACCCATTTTTTCATTTTTTTACTCTTTTCTTTTATAAATTTGATTTCAAAATACTTGTATTTATAGTATAAAGTATAAAACAAAGCAGGCAGACACAAATCATTCTAAAGAATGAATTTACAGAAAAACCCCTCACGCTTTAGTATGAGGGGCACGATTTATTAGTATTTAGACAAACATGAGCAATTACTGTACCACTTACAGAAGTGGGGAACATTCTTTACGCCTCGTTATAAATATCCAGAACAAATTCCTGACAATGATCCATTTCACCCGGACAATCATCACAAAAATCATCCGGTGATTCATAAGGTTCACATGACCTTTCAATATTATTGATAAAAATATTGTCCATTCCTCTGTCATCGATATTCTTCGGTATATTACATACCAATTTATCATTCATCACAAGATTTCCTACAGATTCCGGTTCAAGTAGAATTCCGGTATCACGATTATGGAAAATTTCATTACTTACTAATATCCCAAATTTGAAAATGTGATCGATACCTTCTTTATAATTACATTCAATATAATTTTCACCAATAAACAAATTTCTAGTTTCTCTACCTCCCCCGAGGGCATATCGTGCCGTATCTTTGATCTCATTTCAAAGCCTACTCAATAATAATATATTCTGTAAACCATAATGGGTGATAAAATTCGGGTAGATGGAGAGAAATTTTAACACAAAAAGCAAAAACCTCAATTTCAATACCATTGTATCAAAGTTGGGTTTCTAAATCAGACACTAATATGGATTTACAAAATCTTTCTATTCATTTTTACCAAGAATCCAATCAACTATATGCAGTTGGCGTATTCCATCATAATTAGCTTTGCGCGGAATTTCATCAAGGGTTAAAATAACCTTCGGATGATGATCCGGTATCTTTTCAAGAGGTTCTAACTCTCGTCTTAATGTGTTTTTATCCAGCACACTTGCTGACACTTGATAATAAGTTATTCCGTTAGTGTCTTGGGCAACAAAATCGATTTCTTTTTCACCCATTTTTCCAATATTAACTTTTGCACCACGTCTTATCAATTCCAAGTATACTATATTTTCCAAAACATGACCCAAATCAGGCGTAGAACTTGAAAGCAACAACTCACGAAGCCCACTGTCTACAAAATAATATTTTGCTTGAGTTTTAAGATGTTGTCTTCCCCGAATATCGTATCGTTCCGCTTTATAGAATAAATAACTGTCACACAGTGCTTGTAGATATTTATCTACAGTATTGACAGATATACTTCTGCCTGACGAATTAATGGTATCTGCAATTCTTTTGACGGATACAGGACTGCCGACATTGGAAAAAAGAAATTTTGTAATTGAAGATAACACAGAAACATCTGTTATTCCTAGACGGACGGCAACATCTTTTACAAGAATCGAATTGTAAATACCATCTAAATATGCATGTATCAAATCCTCCTGTTCATTTAACATAGCTACAGCAGGGAATGCGCCAAAACGCAAATAGTTTTGAAAAGCAGAAGATAAATCCTTTTCATCAACACCTTTAAACTCAATATATTCTGCAAATGAAAGCGGCAACATAAAAATCTGTACATAACGCCCTGACAGTAATGTTGCAAGCTCACCAGACAACATATAAGCATTTGAACCGGTAATATATATATCAACATTCTCTTTAACAAAAAGGCTATCCACAGCCTTTTCATAACCCTTACAGTTTTGCACCTCATCGATAAATACATAGGTGTAGCCACCTTTATATAAGCGTGCTTTGATATAATCATAAAGAGCACGATAATTTAAAAGATGTTCGTATTCTAATTCCTCAAGATTTATAAATATGATTTGTTCAGGACGAATACCTGTTTCCAAAAGCCAGTCAATATACAATTTAAATAATGTAGATTTTCCACAACGCCGAACGCCTGCCACAACCTTAATAAGTTGTTTTTCACGCCATTTTTTTAACCATTCCAAATATCTTGGCCTTTGTACAAATTTTTGTTTATACATACTATCACCTACTTCCATTATTTAGTATAACAGAAGCATTGTACATAGTCAAGTTTTTTCAATTAATTGAAAAAAACTTATGAATATTGATATACCTTTTCATTTAGATGAATTATATTTATCTAAATTGACCTCATCTGTTGCTCTTTCTGGATAAATATTAAAAATGATCCATTTCACCCGGACAATCGTCACAAAAATCATTTGGTGATTGACAAGGTTCACATGGTTTCTCGATATTATTGATAAAATGATTGTTTGTGCCTCTGTCATCAATATTCTCCGGCATATTACATACGCATTTATTATCCATTACAAGATTTCCTACAGAATCTTCAGCCAATATCATCCCGTTATCTCGGTTATAAGATATTTCATTATTGAAGAACATACTATACAAGCTGTGGCTTTGCATACCGTACATGTGTCAAAGGGACGGTTCTTTTGACACATTTATTCTTCTTGCTAGGGACATACAACAAGAAAAGCGTCTAACGACGCGTTAAAAATCTAAGTCATTAGTTTTGTGCTTCTTAATAAAATTCTGCTCATGACTATTGATATATTAATAAATTTCTGTTACAAATATATCGGTGGTAT
>Ga0134097_1001323_pt1 | contig 18717 bp, 17 predicted proteins | sample 8_3taG_FD_94450 | JGI IMG/M metagenome (GOLD analysis project Ga0134097, IMG submission 94450) | Switchgrass degrading microbial communities from high solid loading bioreactors in New Hampshire, USA - 8_30_10_142_A2 metaG | ecosystem: Engineered > Bioreactor > Semi-continuous > Anaerobic >... | reverse complement strand
GACCGCAGGTCGGAAGGATGGGGGGAAATTCGCCCACACACAAAAAACGGAGCGAGAGGTCGCTCCCCTCGCCCCGCTCTGGCTCTTAGCTTTCGCTAACGGCTAACCGCTAATCGCTAACCGCTGCTTTTACGCCGTCGGCTCCGTCTCCGCCTTCTCAGGGATCAGGTCCAGGTTGCGCCCGACGATCTCCAAACCGCGCAGCGCCCGGTCGAGCTGTTCCTTAGTATGCGTCGCCATGTAGCTGGTGCGCAACAGGCTCCCGTTCGGGGGAACGCCCGGCGGCACCACCGGGTTCGTGTACACACCCGCCTCGATCAGCGCATGCCATGCCAGCACCGTGCGATAGTCGTCGCGGATCATCAGCGGGATGATCGGCGTTTCGCTTGGGCCCGTGTCGTAGCCCAGGCGGTGCAGCCCGGCGCGCATGTAGTTCGCGTTGTCCCACAGCCGCTGGACGTGCTCCGGCTCGGTCTCGATGATGTCCAGCGCGGCCAGCACCGCCGCCGCGTTCGCCGCGGGCAGGCTGGCGCTGAACATCAGCGCGCGGGCGTGGTGCTGGATGTAGTGAATGACCTGCTCGCTTCCGGCGATGAACCCGCCGATCGACGCGAACGACTTGCTGAACGTGCCCATGATCAGGTCAACTTCGTCCGTCAGGCCGAAGTGCGCCGCCGTGCCGCGACCTTGCGCCAGCACGCCGAGGCTGTGTGCGTCGTCCACCATGATCCGGGCGCCGTACCGCTTCGAGATCTCGACCAGCTCCGGCAGCGGCGCGATGTCCCCACCCATGCTGTACACGCCGTCCACCACCACCAGCTTCCCGGCGTCTTTCGGCAGGCGGCTGAGCGTCCGCTCCAGGCTTTCCGGGTCGTTGTGAACGAAGCGCCGCATCTCGCCCCGGCTCATGAAGCAGCCGTCGACGATGCTCGCGTGGTCGTCCTTGTCGATGATGACGTAGTCGCCCTTCTGGACGATCGCCGAGATCGTCCCGACGTTTGTCTGATAGCCGGTCGGGAAGACGAGCGCCGCTTCCTTGCCCACGAACTTCGCCAGCCGCCGGTCAAGCTCCAGGTGGAACTCCAGCGTGCCGTTCAAGAACCGGCTGCCCGTGCAGCTTGTGCCAAACCGCTCGATCGCATCGATCGCGGCTGCGCGCACCTTCGGGTGTGTCGTCAGCCCCAGATAGTTGTTGGAGCCGATCATCACCACTTCTTTGCCCTTGAAGATGGCGGTCGTCCCTTCCGAGTCGCTCAGAGGCTGGAAGAAGGGGTAAATCCCCATCTCCATCGCTTCTTTCGCGCGCGTGAAGGTCCGCGTCTTTTCAAACAAGTCCATGATGCTCGTAGTCCTCTCTGGTCGTCACACGCGCCCGCACATGACGGGTTGGCCGTGGAACGTGTTGACCGTGCAACATATGAACGAGTGCGGGTGGTCGCTCGCCCGGCGGTCGGTGGATAGATAAAGCGATAGATGTCATTCTATCGAAGGGACGCGGTCTTGGCGATAAATGGTAACAGCCCGAATCGACCTTACCAGGTGAAGGTATCTGGCGGCGCGTCGCTCTCGTCGGGCGGCGGCGCATCCGGCCGCTTGAGCAGTGTGGGCTGCTCGCTTGGCGCTTCGACAGCTTCCTGCCGCGAGAACCAGACCGTTTCGAGCCAGCCGGTCAGCGCCGACAGCATATCCGGCGTCAGTCGTGCCGCCGCCTCGAACCCGGCCGGAGCAAAGGCATAGACTCGCGCGAACCCCTCGCGCACGACGAAGATCAGGTACGGCTTCTCCCAGCGATCGCGCGTCCACAGCACGGTAATCCCGTTCTCGCGCCGCACCAGTTCCAGCCAGCGCTGCCGCTCGTCCGCCGTCAGCGGATCGACGCGGAACGCCATCCCGACCATACTCATCAGCGTAAAAGTGAACTCCACCACCGCGCCGTTCTTACCGCCCACCGGCGCGCTGACCGTCATCAGCGCCGAGTCGTCCTGGCTGGAGAAGAAAGCGGTCGTCTGGCGGCGGACCGGCTCGCCCGGCGTGGGCAGGAAGCGCACGTGCGACAACAGCGGCGTGTGCACATAGCGCTGTGCCAGCTCCTCGTCGAGATCCGTCTCACCGGCGATGAACCGCTGCAGCGTCGCGGGAGCATTCCGCAGAACGCGGTGATGGCCGCTCGCCCGGATCTGCAACGCGATCCGCTGGCGGTCTTCATTCGTCACACGCCGGATAAAGTTACGCGTCAACCGGATCAACTCCTCGGCTGACAGCTCGTCAAGCGTGATGGCTGTATAGTCGGCAAAAATCGGCTTCTCTCCGTTGGGCCGGTCGGTCATGGCGTCCCTCGATGCGCTGATGGCCCTTGATTATACGGTAGGTGGTTGGAAACAGAAAGTCGCATCCCGCCAGTGGAATACGCCGGTAAATGCGCGGTTAGAGAGTAGATTGGAAGCCGTTAGGCCGTCACACCACCCATTGACAGAGCTTTGGCCGGTCGCTTATACTCTAGAGAGAATCGAACAAATGTTCTTTATCAAGTGGGGGTCATGTGAAGACGGCCAAGCGCCGGCCTGCGCGCCGGGGCCACCAACCCATTGTATCTCGGGGAGCCATGCCAGCCGTGACGGTGAGGGAGCGCCATGGAAGACGATAACCCCACCAACCGCGAGCTGGTTTTCGCGTTCATTGTCAACTACAAGCGCGCGCACGATGGGCTGTCGCCCGGCATCCGCGAGATCGCGGCGGGTTGCCGTCTCAGCCCCTCGACCGTCAAATATCACCTGTTCATGCTGGAGCGCGACCAGCGCATCCACATCGTGGGCCGCGCCCGCATCAAAGTCAACGGCGGTGTCTGGGACCTGCCGGGGTATTAAGTTCTGTGCTTCAATGCGAATAGAGCGCGACGTGACGAGGATAGCAATCAGGGCGAGGAGTAGCGAAGTCAGAGCAACAAATCTGGCAATAGGTCGCAAATCACTTCTAGGTATCTCGTAGAAAACTCCCGGCTCTACCCCTCCCACACCGGCAGGCCCGCCGGGTCGCAGAGGCCGCCGTACAGCGCCGCCTCGTCCACCTCGGGCGGAAGCAGCACCCACCCGATGACCGGCACGCCCGCCGCCGTCTGCCCGACCACCGCCCGCCAGCCCGTCTCGCCCGCGTCGAGTCGTGCATAAAACACCGTTAGCGGCGCCAGATCGGGATACTGCACCGGAGCGGTCTCATCCGGCGCAGCGTACACCGGCAGGCGCACGCCTTCCGGCGGCTCCAGCGCCACACACGGCACGAACGGGCGCGGATCCGGCGTGCCCACCTCGCTCACGACCGGCACGTCTTCCGGCTCCTCGCCGCGAAACACCTGCGGCCCTGTCACGCCAATCGCCACGCCAACCGCCAGCGCCGCCAGCGCGACCAGAATCAGCGCCGGAATCGCCAGCCCGCGCTGCGTCGGCTGCTGCGCGCGCGGCGAAATGGTCACCGGCGCGGTCCATTCGCTCGCGCCGCGCTCGTTGCCCCGCGCCCGCAACGCCCGCACCTGATACGTCGCCGCCTCGCCCGACGCCGCGATCGACGGCTCCTCGGTAAACAACTCGTCGCCCTGCTCGGGATCGCGATCCGGCGGGGTCACGCGCACCTCGTAGACCCCCGCGCCCGGCACGCGCTCCCACGCCAGATAGCGCGACGTTACCTGCGTGAAAACCGGCGTCATCAGCCGCCCCGGCCCGCGAACCGGCTCGCTCCACGCGGAAGGCGCGTCCGGCGCATACAACGCGTTCAGCGCCCGCACGCGATAATAGCGCCCCGGCGGCGTGCTGCTCGGCAGCGTCACCTCGGGCCGCTCGCCCCGGTAAACGATCCGCGTCTCGCCTTCCTCGAAATCCTCGGTCGGTGCAGTCTCCACCTCGTACCCCGTCGCCACGGGGACCGGCGTCCACCGCAGCCGCAACGCGCCATCGTTCACCCAACGCGGCGCGCCCAGCACAGGGACCGGCAGCGTCAGCGGCAGCGCGGTGACCGGCTCGCTCGGCGCGGCGGTCCCGTTGCCGATCAGCGGCACCACACGGTAATAGCGCGCGTGGTCGACCGGCGGCGCCAGACGATAGCGCACCTGCCGCCCATCCATCATCTCCGCGACCAGCTCCGGCTCGGCGAAATCCGGCCCTGGCGACCACTCCACGCGATAGCCCGTCGCCTGGGGCAGTGGCTCCCACTCCAGCTCGCACAGTGCGGGATCGGTCCACCGGCACACCACGCGAACCGTTTCCTCGCTCACCGGCACGCGATCCAGCGTCAGATCGAACAGCAGGAGATCGGCGCCCGCCCCGTCCGCCAGGGATTCGAGCGCCAGCGCCATTTCCGAGGGGGTCATATCCGGCAGATCGCGAATCAACGACTCTGCGCCGCGCGTCAGCACCACCAGGCGCCTCACGTCGGTCAGCGGACTGGTGTGCGAATGCAGCGCGGGCAAATCCTCGCCCACCTGCGGCGTCCAGACCTCATCCGCGGCGGTCGCCCGGTCCAGCGGGATCGCGGCGCCCTGCGGGCCGAGCAACCCAACGCCGCGCATCCCCAGCCACGCCAACGACAGCGCCCCGCCAAACGTCCTGCGATCGATCCGCCCGCAGACGAAGCGCACCGCACCCGCGCCGATGTCCTGCCACTGACCGGTGTCCGCCAGCCAGGCGTGCAGCGCGCCCGGCCAATCCGTCTCCGGCTCGTGCAACGTCCACAGAAACTCGGTCAGGCACTCCGCCATCAGGCGCGCGCCTTCGCCCTCAGCCAGCGCAAACGTCCACCGCTCGGAATCGTGCACGCCGAAAAACGCCGCGCGCGCCGCCTCAGCCGACACGTCCGCGCGAAGATACAGCGCGCTCCAGCGTCCATGAGCGTTCCGTGCTTGCTTCCGAGTCTCAACATCCGGGCCGATAGAGTCGCGTCGCGTTGCCGTCATGTTCTATCCGATCGCTGCACCCGCCTGTTTGTAGTCTACGCGACGGAGATTATTTCCTGCAAATTCTTCGCTGAATTTCCCGCTTAAATGGCTCTCAAAAGCTCTCAAATCGTGAATTTGGTAGCTATTGACAGATCAACACCAGTATAAATTGTGCGTCGCAACACAAATGCGGCGGCGCATCACGCGTCGTTGATGTGAGGGAACATCTGACGGGATAAAGGTAGGGAATCATGGACATTACGCGTCATTGGCGACTGAAATCCGCTCGTAGCCAAATGCTGGCGACCCGCCGCCCTAACGGTGAGGTGGTGCTTCCGATGCAGCCGGCGCAGGCCGCGCAGCCGGTGGGCCTGTATGTCTTCGACACGGAGCGCGAGCTTCTGCCGTTGAGCGCGGATTCGGCGTACGCCCACGCTGCCCGCTAAGGCTGGGGTTCCATGAGTCCGCATTCAGCCAGCGCCCACTATCGCGAGCTTGAACACCAGCTCGCTTACTGGAACCAGTTCCGGCAGGCGCAACCGACCCCTGGCGGCGCGCCCGCGAGCACCGAGGTCGAGCTTTTTCCGCTCTCTGGCAAGGGCACCATTTACAGCTTCACGACCGTCACGGCGCCCGGCGCCGACTTCGAGGAGTTCGCGCCCTATCCATTGGCGCTCATCCAGCTAGACGAAGGCCCGATCATCACCGCCCAGTTGACGGACGTCAACGGGCCGGTCGAGATCGGCCAGCGTGTCGAGATGGTGATCCGCAAGCTCCGCACCGACGGCGCGCGCGGCATCATCGTCTACGGGCCGAAGTTCCGCCCGCTGCTCGAGCCGGAAAACTAGGACGAATCACGACACCTGTCGCTACGCCCGCGCCACCCGACGCGGGCTTTTTGCTGCCTGTGGGCAAACCTCATAACGCGACAGTGACGTTTGTTGCATCTTTGCGCCACTATGTTTAATAATCCTCACTAAAGAGAATTGCGTGACGCGCTATGCCAACACTTGCCCGCTGGTACATCAAAGCGGCCCTGGTATATTTTGTCCTTGCGCTGCTGGCCGGTGTAATCGTCCAGGCGCGCACCGTCATCGACCTTCCGTCCCGTCTCGCCGCCTTGCGACCCGTCTACATCCACCTGCTGACCGTAGGTTGGATCACACAGTTGATCATCGGCGTCGGCTACTGGATGTTTCCCAAGTTCTCGCGCGAGAACCCGCGCGGCAGCGAGCGCCTGGCGTGGGCGACGTTTGTCCTGCTCAACGTGGGGCTTGCGCTGCGCGTGATCAGCGAGCCGCAGGTGAGCATCCGCGCCGAGCCGGACCTCTCGTGGATGCTGGCGCTTTCCGCCGTGTTGCAGTTGGTCGCGGGCTGGCTGTTCGTGATCAATACCTGGGCGCGGATCAAGGAGCGCTGACATGCCGCCGCTCAGCGTCTGGATGGTGCGCGCCGCGCTGTTGCACCTGGGAATGGGCTTCACCTTCGGCGCGCTGATGCTGTTCGACAAAGCCGTGTCGTTCTATCCTGAGGTGTGGCGTCTCTGGTCCATCCACGTCGAGGTAACGCTGATCGGATGGATCGTGCAGCTTGCGATGGGCGTCGCGTTCTGGATCATGCCGCGCTTCGCCCGCTTGCCGAACAAGTATGGGCGTCGCACCGAGTTTGCCTGGGCGGCCTTCATCCTGCTGAACGCGGGCGTGATCGCCGTCAGCGCGGGGATGTGGTGGCCGCGCCTTGACACGCTGACCCTCGTGGGCCGCGCCGCTGAGCTGGCGGCCGTCGTCCTTTTCGTCGCCCATCTCTGGCCGCGCATCAAAGCGCCTGGCGCGTGAGGATATGTAGTCTTCTGAAAGTAGCGTCTTGGGTTGGCGCGCAAAAAACCTCACCCCTGGCCCCTCTCCGCGTGCGGAGAGGGGAAAAGGGGTCGGGGGTTAAGGGGTGAGGTTCCCCGGCCAGCGTCGCGTACTTTGCCGACCACCTTCCGCGCGCCGCGCGGGGAAAGGAGCTATCCGCCGCTCGAGTTCGTCCCTCAGCCATAGAAAACTGGTTTTACGCTGAATGCCTGCTTTTGTCAGACACAGTGAAGGGGGGATTTTATGAGCGAGTACCTCAACAACTCTCCACGAAGTAGCCCCAGCAATGGGCGCGGATGGCTGACTGCCGGGCGCGTCCTGATCGTCGGACTGGTCGGCGTGATCATCGTCCTCGGCCTGATCCTACTGGTGATGACGCTCTCCGACGACCAGGCGCGCGATCCCGACGTCCGCACGGACGCCCTCGCCAGCAGCACCAACGACTGCGTCACCTGCCACCGCCGCACCACGCCCGGCATTGTCGAGCAATACGGCGTCAGCACGATGGCCGCGGCGAATGTCGCCTGCGAAGACTGCCACGAAGTCGATGAAGGCTACCCCGGCTCCGTCCCGCACGAGGGGACGCACGTGCTCCGCTCCCCGACGACCGCCATGTGCGAAACCTGCCACACCAGCGAGGTGCGCCAGTTCTACCAGAGCCGCCACAGCATCCCGGCCTACGTTGCGATGGTCGGCCTCGAAGGGTTGACCGAAGACCAGCTCGCCGCCTACAACGCGATCCCCGAAGCGCAGCCCGCGCCCAACGCGGAGCGCAATGCCCTCTATCACATCGAGGGGCCGGAGATCACCCGTTTCGCCTGCGAAGCCTGCCACAACGTCGGCCGCCCCGCCGAGGACGGCTCGATCGGTCAGTGCCAGAAGTGCCACCTGCGCCACGAGTTCAGCCGCGAGCAGGCGCGCAAGCCCGAAACCTGCAACGCCTGTCACATCGGGCCTGACCATCCGCAGTGGGAGATCTACCAGGAATCGCCGCACGGCATCGCCTACATGACGATGGGCCACCTCTGGGACTGGGAAGCCGCCGCCGGGACGCTCACGGTTGAGGACTTCCCCGCCGCCACCTGCGCGCTGTGCCACATGAGCGGCTTCGGCAGCACCGGCACCACGCACGACGTCGGCGACCGGCTGACGTGGTATCTGTTCGCCCCGATCAGCCAGCGCCGTCCTGCCTGGGAAGATAACAAAATCCGCATGCAAGGCGTCTGCCTGGAATGCCACAACACCAACTTCATCACCGACTTCTACAACGACGCCGATGCGCTGGTTGGCGCGATCAACGCCTGGGTTGAGGAAAGCGACCGCATCATCCAGCCGCTGCGCGACAACGGCCTGCTGACCGACGAGCCGTTTGACGAGCCGATCGACTTCATCCACTTCGAGCTGTGGCATCACTGGGGGCGCACCGCGAAGTTTGGCGCGTGGATGCAGGGGCCAGACTATACCCAGTGGCACGGCGCGTACGAGATGCTGGCGGACCTCGCCGAGCTGCGCGAGATCACCGCCGAGATGCTTGAGGCCGCCGGGCTTGAAGTGCCTGAAGATCTGACCGCGCCGAACGAGCCGCTGTCGCCCACCGCGATCGAAGGCTCGAACGTCGAAGGTGCGGGTGCGGATGAGCCGCATGACACCGGCGACGCTGCCGAAGAAACCAACGGCGAAGCAACTGAGGAATCGACCGGCGAGACGGATGCCACGCAGGACGCTGCGGGGAGCTAACCATGTATCACCTGGCAACCCTTGCTCCGCCGATCACGCGGTTCCGGCTGCCATTCTCCCGCGATCAACTGATGCTGTTGCTCGCGGCGGTCAACGAGATCTTCCTGGGCATCGACATCTACCTCGCCCACAGCATCAGCGGGACGATCGTGCCCTACGAGTGGATCCCGATCATCTACGGGCCGGTCGCGGGCGTTGTGCTGCTGGTTGCCGGGGTGATCGCCCTGCGCGCGCGTCCGGTAGCGACGCTGCTGGCGACGATCGTGCTGGTTGGCAGCATCGTCGTCGGGCTGCTCGGCGCGTACTTCCACCTGGCGCGCGCTTCGCTGCCGTCTGGCCCCGAAGGCGAGCGGCTGACGGTGCAGCTTCTCGTCTGGGGACCGCCCGTCATGGGGCCGCTGATGTTCGCCTTCGTCGGGCTGTGGGGCCTCAGCGCCGCGTGGGTTGAAGACCCGCCAGACAGCGGCCGTCTGCGGATGCCCGGCGGGCGGATGCTGCGCCTGCCGCTGTCCAAAACGCGCGCCTATCTGCTGATGTTCAGCCTCGCCGCGCTCTCGACCGTGCTTAGCTCCGTGCTGGACCACGCGCGCACGCAGTTTGAGAATCCCTGGCTGTGGCTGCCGACCGTGGTGGGCGTCTTTGCGACGATCGTCGGCTTCCACATGGCGGTTTTGGAGCGCCCGCACCGTTACGACGTGGCGATCTTCGTCTTCACGATCGCCCTGCTGGTGATCACCGGACTGATCGGCACCGTCCTGCACATCGACGACAGCCTGACCAGCCGCGGCCAGTTCGTAGCAGAGCGGTTCATCCGGGGCGCTCCGATCATGGCGCCGATGCTGTTCGCCAACATCGGCGCGTTCGGCCTGCTGATTCTGCTCGATCCGCGCTCGGAAGTGCTGGTGAAGGAAGAATCCGCGCCGCCCGTCGCTCGCCAGAGGGAGTAGCGCCCGTCGCTGGCTGACTTCCGGCTTCCCTTACCCTCTCCTTGCAGGGCAAGGGGACGGAAGATGAAAACAAAAAGAGGGGCAGCTAGCCTGCCCCTCTCCGCAAATCGCATGGTGTTCAGTGGGTGTGCCGATAGCGCGCACGGCGACCTGATCCGAGTTTTGCTGATCGCTACTGCTAACCGCTAATTGCTGCACCGCAAACAACAAAAGCCTGTACGCAATGCGTCAGGCTGAAACAGTCTCAAGCTGAGGACCTCGGTCCCGGTGGCGCACGCTAAAAGCGGCGCTCCTTCAGACGGGCCGACTTCCCACGGCGCTCGCGCATGTAGTAAAGCTGCGCGCGACGAACCTTAGCGTGACGCACCACTTCGATCTGCTCGATGCGCGGGCTGCGCAGCAGGAAGGTACGCTCTACGCCGATCCCGTGGCTCGCAATGCGGCGCACGGTGAAGTTCGCATCGTTCCCGCCCTTCCGCAGGCGGATGATCACGCCGTTAAAGACCTGGATACGCTCGCGGTTGCCTTCGACAATCCGGACGTGCACGCGCACCGTGTCACCAGGGCGGAGTTCCGGAAAGCCGCGCTTCTCTGCTTCGAGGGCCTTGATCAGGTCGGTCATCTGGCGCTATCCTTTTCACACAATCAAGCGGCGAACTCGCCGCCAGGGGATGATTTCGAGAAGACGGCCCATTCACCCGGCCGTCGAGCGCGAGGATTGTAGCATAGCCCCGGTCGCTTTTCAATGGCAGACTCCCCCGCTGCTACGCTCGGCGGCGGCCGCTTGTGCTGAACGTCGGCTGATGGTAAAACAATAACATGAGCGTTAAGCGGTTAGCAGGTTGCGGTTAGCCGCAAACAAAAGACCGGCAGCCGCGCCGGCCCTTGCCAGCCCACAGCAGCATTTATTGCGCCTTTTTCGGCTGTTGCACAATGCCATGCTAATCGCTAATTGCTAACTGCTAATTGCTAATGACTCGGTCACGAAGGCAGCGAGGGCTAAGCCGCCCTTCAGGAGAGAGTTCCATGCGGACCCATTCACGACATGCGCTCGGGCTGGTGCTTTTACTGCTTCTGGCGGCTGTGCTCAGCGGGTGCTTCCGGTCCGCAGGCGGAAGCCTCGAACCTACGCCGGTTGCGTTCAATGGCGACGCGCCCGTCGAAGAGGAAACGCCGCCCATCCCAACCGAAACCCCGACCGAAGTGGTTGAAACAGAACCGACCGAGGAACCGACCGAAGAGGCCGTCGCGATCCTACCGACTGCTGAGATCGCGACCGAGCCGCCCACCCCGCTCCCCTTGCCCGACGAGGGAGACGTCGCCGCGCTGCCGGGCGATCAGGGTGGCGCCGGCATGGAGATCACGCCGACCCAACCCGTGATCGCCATGCTGCCGACCAACACCACCGCGCCGTTGCCGACGATCCCGCCGACCATTGGCCCGACGCCAACCTTTACCAGCGTGCCGTTTAACCCGCTACCGCCCACGCCAACCTTCACCCAGTTCATGCCGCCCGCCGAGGGCGAAGCCATTCCGCTGGGCGAGTTGGGCCCGGGCACGCCGCCCGCCGAAGAAGCGGTCCCCCCGGTTGAGGGACAGGGCGGGCTTGAGATCGCGCAGGTCAGCACCATCACCATCCCGCAGATGACCTCGACCGCGCTGATCGCCGAGTACAACATGACCCAGGCTGCCATTCAGGGCACGATCTTCCCGACCAACACGCCTGATCCGGCCGCGCAACCACCCGCCGATCAGGGGTTGGGCGTTCAGGAAGCCCCGCCCGGCCCGGAAGGCGTCGGCGTGGAGCAGCAGCCCACTCCGGCACCCGCCGCGCCCGCTGGGATCTGCAGCGAGCATCTGATCGCGCCTGGCGAAAACCTGTTCCGACTTAGCCAGCGTTACGGCGTCAGCGTGGACGCGATTGCCCAGGCGAACAACCTCGTCAACCCGGCGCTGATCCTGGCCGGGAACACGCTCCAGATCCCATGCCAAACGCCAGGCACCACACAACCGCCCAGCACCGGCGCCCGGACCGGCGGCACAGGCGGCAGCCCTGCCACCTACATCGTCCAGCCGGGCGACAACCTGTATCGCATCTCGATCCGCTTCGGCGTGTCGATGTCAGCGCTGATGAACGCCAACGGCATGACTCCGGCGACCATCAATTTCCTGCGCGCTGGGCAGACGCTGATCATCCCGTAGGGGAGCGTGAATCCCAGGGCGTGACATCGCGCGGATTTCCCCTTCCCTCCTTGTGGGGTGGGGGCAGGGGCTAGGGGATGGGGGGCAAAGTGTCACCCCACCGCGCGACAGTCTGGTACAATCAGAGAGCGGCCCGGACCGTGGGCCGCTCTCTTTCGCGTCGCCCGGCCATCATCCCAGGAGACTCGCTTGGACCCGCTGACCGAAACCGTCATCGACACCGAAACACTCTACGAAGGCAAGCTGGTACACCTCTCGCGCATGACCGTCCGCCTGCCCAATGGGGAGCAGTCCTTCCGCGAAATCGTGCGCCATCCGGGCGCGGTCGCGATGGTCCCGCTGACGGCCGAGGGCGACGTCATCCTGGTGCAGCAGTTTCGCCTAGCCGCCAACCGCATCATGCTCGAGATTCCGGCGGGTACCCTCAACCCCGGCGAAGACCCGCAACTGGCCGCCGCGCGCGAGCTGCAAGAGGAAATCGGTTTCAAGCCGGGCAAGCTGACGTCGCTCGGCGGGGAGTTCACCGCGCCGGGCTACACGACCGAGTTCATTCACCTGTTCCTGGCCGAAGACCTGACGCCCGCGCCGCTGGCCGTGGACGATGACGAGTTCCTTGAAATCGTCCCCTTGCCGCTTGATGAAGCGTTGCGCCGCGTCGAAGCAGGGGAGATCCAGGACGGCAAGACGATCGCCGCGCTTCTGCTGACCGCCAGGCGTCTAGGGCGCTAGTGCGACGGATCGGCGCGTCACACGTACTGTATAAAGGGGACCAGCGGTAATTAATCCTGTTTGGGGGAGGCCCTTTCGTGGTGAGCAGCGATCCCCTGCTGACGCAGGTTATTGGCAACTACCAGATCGAAGAACGCCTGGGGCGTGGCGGCATGGCGACCGTCTATCGCGCGCGCCAGTTGAACATGCATCGCGACGTCGCGATCAAAATCATGAGCGCGGAGCTGGCCAGCGACCCGCAGTTCGTCGCGCGCTTTGAGCGTGAAGCGAAGGTGATCGCCAGCCTGGAACACCCGCGTATTGTGCCGGTCCACGACTTCGGGCACGAAGGCGACCTGTTCTATCTAGTCATGCGCTTGATCGAGGGCGAAACGCTCTACGACCGCATGCTCGCCGGGCCGCTGCCGCCGCAGACCGCCGCGAAGCTGATCGCGCAGATCGCCGAGGCGCTCGACTACGCACACGAGCGCGGCGTCGTCCATCGCGACCTCAAGCCGAATAACATCCTGCTCGACGACTACGACAACGTCTACATGATGGATTTCGGCCTCGCCAAGCTGGTCGCCGCCACCTCGAACCTGACCGAAACCGGCATGGTCCTCGGCACGCCCGCCTACATGGCGCCCGAACAGTGGCGCGGCGATCCGGTCGACGCGCGCACCGACGTCTATGCGCTCGGCGTGATCTTGTACGAAATGATCTGTGGGCAGCCGCCGTTCGAGGGCGCAGACACGCCGTTCACCCTGATGTACAAGCATCTCAACGACACGCCGCAGCCCCCGCGCGAGATCCTGCCGAGCCTGCCCGCCAGCGTGGACGCCGTCATCCTGCGCGCGCTCGCCAAAGACCCGGACGACCGCTACCCGTCCGCCGGGGCGCTGGCGCGTGACTTCGCCGCCGCGCTCGAGGGCGCGCCCATCGAGGCGCCCATTCTGTCGCACGAGCCGGTCCCCCCGCCCACGACGATCGCCCCACCGGTCCCAGCCGCCATGCCAGTGCCGCCTGGAACGCCCGGCCTCTCAGGCGTCGGCATGCCCGAAACGTACGGCGCGCCCATGCCCGGCGTCCGCAAGCCAAAACCCAAGCCGAAACGCGGCAAGCCCGCCCACGACACGCCGCAATCGGTCGATGAAGCCGTCGCCTGGGCGTCGGAGCGGGTTAGCTCGCTGGTGATCCCCGGCTTCATCGCGCCGCCGCCCGAGGAGATGGAGCCTGCTCCGCTGCTTACGGTGGACACAGGCGAGCAGCCTCCCACCAGCGCGATCGCTTACGAGCAGCTTTCCCCGCTCCTGAACGCCGACGAAACGCTGGCAGGCGTGCTCTATCTGCGCGGCACGGACAACTGGCGCTCGTATCGCCGTATGATCCTGATCGCGCTCGGCCTGTCGATTCTCGGCGGCATCTTTGGCGGCATCTTCGACCTGTGGATCATCAACCTCGTGGGGACCATCGCCTGGTTTTACCTGATCATCCAGGCGATCCAGATCGCGCGCGGCGTCACCGGCCATTACTACATTGGCTTCACGCCGCAGCGGCTCATCGTCCAGCCGCTCAGCCAGCGCCTGCGCTCCTACCGCGACGAAGCTCAGTTCGCGCCATGGTTCGCCGTCCGCCGCCTCGTGATGACTGACGAGTATTTCTGGCTCGAAGCCGACGCCGGAACGAAGGTCGAGGTCCTGGGCTGGCTCCCGGCGCAGGCTCCAGGTGGACTCGGTCGCCAGCGCAAGTGGCTGCTCGCCAGCGCGATCGCGCGCCTGCTCCATGAAAAAGGCTTTCCCATCCGCCGGACCTGAGACGATATGCCCGAACCCACTTCCCTTTTTTCCGAGCCGCCGATCGGCGTGCTGGACTCTGGCGTCGGTGGCCTGTCGATCCTGCGCGAAATCCGCGCGCAGCTTCCCGCCGAGCCGCTGCTCTACATCGCCGATCAGGCGCACGTGCCCTACGGACCCCGCACCATCGATGAGGTGCGCGACTTCACCACCAGCATCGCCCGTTTCCTGATCGAGCAGGGCGTCAAGGTGATCGTCGTGGCGTGCAACACCGCCAGCGCCGCCGCGCTTCATCCCCTGCGCGCTCGCTTCCCGGCGATCCCGTTTGTCGGCATGGAGCCCGCCGTCAAGCCTGCTGCCCGTGATACGCAGACGGGCGTCATCGGCGTGATCGCCACCGAGGCGACTTTCCAGGGGGAGCTATTCGCCAGCGTGGTGGGGCGCTTCGCCCAGGGCGTACAGGTGGAAACGCTCGTCTGCCCGGAGTTCGTGTTGCTCGCTGAGGCGGGCGAAACCGACACCCCCCACGCCCGCGAGGTGATCCGGCGCCGCCTGTCGCCGCTGCTCGACGCCGGGATCGACCAGTTGGTGCTCGGCTGCACGCATTTCCCGTTCCTCAAGCGCGCGATTCAGGACGCTGTCGGCCCTGGCGTGACGATCGTCGATCCCAGTGCCGCCGTCGCACGGCAGGTGGGTCGCGTGCTGGACCAGTGCGGCAAGCGTGTCGAGGGCTCGGTGAGCGGCCCCATCCTCGCCTGCACGACCGGCGATCCCGACGCGCTGCGCGCCGTCGCGGAAAAGCTGCTCGGCCCGGACGCCGCCAACTTCACCTACTGCAAGCTCCACTGGCAAGACGGCGCCCTCACCGCCAATCCCTGACCCACTCCCCACTCCCTATTCCCTACTCCCGCTTTTCGCTCTTACCGTTATGTGCTCAAATTGAAATGAACTGGCCTGCGCGGCGCTGGCCGGGGAAACCTCACCCCTTAACCCCCAGCCCCTTTTCCCCTCTCCCTAAACGGAGAGGGGCCAGGGGTGAGGTTCCGCTCCCCCAACTCCCCACTCCCTACTCCCTACTCCCCGCCTTTGCTCTTGCTAACCGCTAATCGCTAACGGCTAACCGCTTTCACCCTTGACTTCCCCCATTATTTCGATACACTTCTAATTAGATGTACATAGAAATGGAGTGCGTACCAATGTCCGACGAACAACTGCGAGTGCTTGTTCAGTTCTTCAAAGTCATGGCCGACGAAAGTCGACTGAAGATCATCGGCCTGCTCAGCACCGGCGAGCGCAGCGTCGGAGAGCTGGCCGAACTCCTGGGGCTGCAAGAGCCGACCGTTTCACACCACCTCGGCCGCCTGCGCGAGCTTGGGCTGGTCGAGGTACGCGCCGAGGGCACCACCCGCTACTACTGGCTGAATCGCCGCCGCCTGGAAGCGCTCAACCGTGAGGTGCTACGGGTTGACGAAGCCGATTCGTGGATTGGAGAGTTGGATATGGACGAGGCCGAGCGCAAGATTCTCTCGGACTACGTGCAGAACGGTCGCCTCAAGCAGATCCCGACCAAGCAGAAGAAGCTGCTGATCATTCTGCGCTGGCTGGCCGCGAAGTTCGACCCGGAGAAGCAATACACCGAGAAGGAAGTCAACGACATTCTGAGCGACTATCACGAGGACTTCGCCTCGCTGCGTCGCGAGTTGATCAACTTCCACCTGCTTGAGCGCGACAGCGACGGTAGCCTCTACTGGCGCCCCGCTCCGCAAGCAACCGCATAACCCGCGCGCCGCCGAGAGCGCATGGAACCCGGCGGCGCGCCTGTTTTCAGGGACTTCTCCGCTTTACCGCTTCCCGTCTTCTCACACAAGCTGCTGTTCGATCAGCCGCCCGATCGGCGACTCAAACCCCTGCGCCCTGCGCCGGAAGAAATAGTCCGCGCCCTTCCCAAACGCGACCACCGCCGACACCGCGATCAGCGGCTTGAACACCCACCAGCCCAGGAACGGGATCAGCGTCGAACCCTCGTACGCAGCGATCTTCAACGCCTGCCCCGCCGACAGGATATACCCGCCCGTTTTCGTGAGCTGGCTCCACCGTAGCTCTTGCCCGTGCTGGCGCGCGATCGCGCGGAACATCAGCAGCTCCAGCCCGGCGAGAATCAGCGACGTGCCCGGCAGAAACCCGCCGATCAGTGCCACTCCTGCCGCCAGCATGGCGTAATTGCGAATTAACCGGCTCGTGTTCATACCCCGCGCTCTCCTGCAAATTGGTTTCTAGCGAGGTTATAGCAGGCTCGCGCGGGCGCTGGCGGCTACTGCTCCGGCGCCTTCACCGGGTTCAGCGGGCGGGTCTGGCGGCGCGGATCGCGCGCGTGCTGCGCCCGATCGATCGCCACGCGGCGCACTTCCGCCGGGGGACGCAGCGGCAGCGCGATCGTGAACGTGCTGCCCGGCAGCTTGACGCGGTCCTCGCCCTCGCTCTCCACCCAGATCCGCCCGCCGTGGCCCTCGATCACGCCGCGCGCAATCGTCAGCCCCAGGCCCGGCCCCGCGCCCATGAATTTCGTCGTGCCGGACGAGTGCAGGTTCGGGTCGTGCGTGCGGAAGAACTTCTGGAAGATCAATTCGTGGTTGGCCGGGTCGATCCCGATCCCGCTGTCGCGCACCACGATCCAGATCTCGTCGTCGTGCAGCCGCCCGGTGATCTCGATCCGCCCGCCGTCTGGCGTGTACTTGATCGCGTTCAGCACCACGTTGCGGAACGCCTGCACCAGCCGCTGCATATCGCCCTGGAACGGCGGCAGGTTCCGCAGCCCGCGCGCAGTAACCAGCAGCTTCCGGCTTTCGATGCTCTCGCGCAGCGGCTCCAGCGCGGTCCGTATCACGCTGTCCGCCGTCAGCGGCGTGAACTGCAGGTCCATCGCGTTCACGTCAAGCTGGCTGACGTCGAGCATCGCCTCGATCAACTGCTCCAGCCGGTCGGCGGCGCGGCGCATGCTGGCGGTCATGCTGGCGATCTGCTCCTGATCGAGCAGCCCGTCCTCGTTCATCTGCTCCATGATGTCGTTGTAGCCGCGAAGCTGCGCCAGCGGCGTGCGAAGCTCGTGACTGGCGATCGTCACGAAGTCCGTCTTCACGCTGTCGAGCCGCTCAAGCTGGTCTTTGGTGCTCGAAAGCTGCCGGTTAAGCTCGGCCTGCTCCGCCTCGCGCCGCCGCAGGTCCGCCACCAGACGCGCATTCCGCAGCGCAACGCCCACCTGATTCGCCATCGCCAGCAGCAGGTCGAGGTCGGACGCCGTAAACGCCGCGTCAGACACCTTCGGCCCGGCGCAAAGCACCCCGATCAACCGTCCCTGCACGATCACCGGCGCATAGGCGCTCATCCGCATCTGCTGGAAAAACTCGCGCTCCTCGACCGCCGCCGCCCGGTACTCCCGCCGGAAGTCGAGATCGTATTGCAGCAGCGGCGCGCGCCAGCGCACAAACTGCGCCATGATCGGGCTGGTGGGGCCGATCTGCCCGCGTCGTCCGGGCGGCTCGCCCGGCTCGTCGACCGCTGGTTCCAGGTAAATCTCGCCCGCCGGGCCTGTGTTCGCCAGCAGCAGCCCGCCCCGGCTGACCCGTAGCACCCGCCGCAGCGTCTGATCGGTGATCTCGACCAGCGCGTCGAGGTCGAAAACGCTCGTCACCCGCTCGCTGAACCGGCGCAGTTCATTGGCAACCGCCCGCTCCGGCTCGCCCACCACCCGTCGGACGACGCGCTCCGCCAGCAAATAGAGCGGCACGGCCATCAGCGCACCCGCAACCGCCAGCAGCGCCATCACCCCGCGACGTCGCGCCCCGCTGCCTGTGACCAGTTCGTCGGCGAGCAGCAGCCCGCCAAAGAAGATCCCGGCCGTGATCGCCGTCAGCACGCCGATCACCAGCAGCCCGCGCATCAGCAGGCGCAGGTCGACCACGCGATACGCCCACACGCTGTACGCCGCCGCCAGCAGCCCGGCGAACTGCATCAGCCAGCCCGCCTCGGCGAACATCGGCGTCCCGCTGTTGCCCGCGATTACGCCCAACACCACCAGCGGGATCAGCAGCGCCCAGAACAGCGCGCGATTCGCCACTTCTGGCAGCGGCGCCCGGTAGAACACGATGAACGCCACCGGAACCAGCGCGCCGATGACCGCGCCCCATCCCGCCACGATCACCAGACTGGGCCACTGGTCCGGCTGGCCGGCCGTCGAAAGCCAGCCATCCTGTCCCAGCGTCAGGCCGGGCAGCGCGACGCTCGCCACAACCTGCACCGCCCACCAGGTTAGCCCACCGGCGTACCACAAGCGCCCGCCGCTCACCCGCAGAAAACGCAACACCTGGCGCGCGAAAAACACGATCACCAGGTTGCCGAGAAGCAGCGACAGCGCGGCAGGCGTCAGCTCGCCAATGAAAAGCGAGGTCAGCGGGCCGCGCAGATGCGCGTCGCGAGGGATGAACAATGTCAGAGCGTGAAGCAGCGCCGCGCATCTGCGCGGCCCGCTGACCTCGCTTTTCATTGGCGAGCTGACG
>Ga0134097_1001322_pt1 | contig 18726 bp, 14 predicted proteins | sample 8_3taG_FD_94450 | JGI IMG/M metagenome (GOLD analysis project Ga0134097, IMG submission 94450) | Switchgrass degrading microbial communities from high solid loading bioreactors in New Hampshire, USA - 8_30_10_142_A2 metaG | ecosystem: Engineered > Bioreactor > Semi-continuous > Anaerobic >... | reverse complement strand
TTGGTGACGTCGTATTCCTCTAGCGAGTGCGTGTCCGGGTGCACCGAGAACAACTGCGCCGCGCCGGGCGACCAGTCCATCGGCACGACCAGCCCGGAGAGCGTGACGTTCCAGCGGTTCGCGATCACGCCGCCGACGGCCAGGAACCCGCCGAGCAGCACCCACAGGTCCTGGCGTCGCAGCGCGGGCGTCAGCAGGATGATCGCCGGGATCAGCGCGCCAAGCACGATCTCCAACCACCAGAACGTGGTTCCGTAGGGCGTGGTAGATTCAAGCAGTGTGTTCGCTTCGACGCGCGCGGGCAGGTGGCTGTAGTAAAACGTCGCCAGGAAGTCCCACAGCTTCAGGTACAGGTACGCCAGCATCATTAGCCCGGCGAACATGGCGATGTGGCCGCGCAGCTTCGAGGAAATCTGCCGCTTGCCGATCACGTTCTCGTAGAAGACGGTCAGCGCCAGGGTGAAGGTGCTGCCCGCCGCGACCGCCGAGACGATGAACATCACCGGCAGCGTGGGCTTGAACCACAGCGGACGCGCCGCCAGCACGCCGTACGTCGCGCCCAGCGACGACTGGTGGAGCAGCGAGAGGCCCAGCCCCACGACCGACACGACCGGCGTGAAGCGGTGCATCACGTGCGCGATCTGCGGCCCGCGCGGGAAGCGTTTGACGACGGCTTCGCTCTCCAGCACGGCGGGCGCCAGCTCGAAGACCAGCACCGCCGAGTAGAATATCACGCACATCGTCACTTCCCACAGCACCGAGTGGACGTTCCAGTACACCATCGGGTGCCAGAAGCGATCCGGGCGGCCGATGTCCATCACCAGCGCCAGCATCGCGGACGTATAGCCGACGAAGCCGACGAACACCGCCATGCGCGCGATCGGCGCGAAGCTTTTCACACGGAAGATGTAGACAATGGTCGAGAGCGAAAACGCGCCCGCGCCGAGCGCAATGGCGGAGAGATCGACCGTAATCCACAGGCCCCATGGCACGCGGTTGGAGAGGTTCGTCACGTCCAGGCCAACCCACAGCACGGCCGCCGCCGATACCAGCCCCACCAACAGCATCACGCCGAGGAACATCAGCCAGGTGGCGAAGACCGGGTACGCCCTCACCTGGCGGCGCAGCGTCGCGATCGCGGTCGTCATAGCGTCATTCCTTCCGGAGGCACGTAGTAGACATTCGGCTCGGTGCCCAGATCTTCACGCAGGCGGAAGGTGGGCAGCTCGTCAATCAGGCGGGAAATGCGGCTGTTCGGGTCGTTGAGGTCACCAAAGACGCGCGCCTCGACCGGGCAGATGTTGACGCAGGCGGGCGTCGCAGGGCGATCTTCGCCGGGGACCAGTCCCTGCGCCAGCCCGCGATCGATGCGGTGCACGCAGAACGTACACTTTTCCGCCACGCCGCGCGGCCGGGGTTCGACCTCGGCCGCGCCCCATTCCGCCTGATAGCCGCTGTCGCCCTCGCGCGCCTTCCAGTTGAACGTACGCGCCTCGTACGGGCAGGCGACCTGACAATACCGGCAGCCGATGCACAGGCTGTAATCCATGATCACGATGCCGTCGTCGCGCACCCAGGTCGCGCGCGTCGGGCAGACCGCCGTGCACGGCGCGTCCTGACAGTGCATGCACGGGCGCGTCATGTGGAATGGCACGCCGGTCTGCGTCACTTCCGGGACGTAGACGTTCCAGCGCATGTCGTCTGGCACGTTGTTGACGGCCTGGCAGGCGTAGACGCAATACTGGCAGCCGATGCACTTACGCAGGTCGATCAGCATCGCCCAGTGATGGCGGGCTTTCCCGCGCGCGTGGGCGACTTCGCGCCGCACTTCCGGCAGTTCGAGCGCCAGCTCGCGCTGGATTAACTCGGCCAGCGGTTCGATCTCGGATAGCGCGATCGCGACCGCCGCGCTGCCCCCGATCGCCGTCAGCGCTGTGATGAACTCGCGCCGGGTGAAGAATTTCTCTTCGGCCATCGCTGCTTGCCTCTACTGCTGCGCCCGACGGCGGCGGATCTGGTTCCAGCGGATCGCCAGCAGGACGACCACGCCGCCCACCACCAGTCCGATCACCGCGCCCTGAATCATCCGCATCACGCTGGTGTTTTGGCCCTGCGCGCGGACGGTATCGACTTCCGCCTCAAGCTCGCGGATCCGCACCTGCGCCGCGAGCAGCGGGTGATCGCTTCCAGCGAGGCCCATCTCCGCGACCGTCTGATCCAGGCTGACAAGCGTGCCTTCCTCGGCGGCGAGCTCCTCGTGACATGAGACGCACGCAACTGTCAGCACTGTGGCTTCGTGCCCGGTCGGGAACTGCGCGCCGCTGTCGTAGTGCGCCAGCAGGTCTTCGGTTTTGGCGCGGTGCATGTGACAGTCGGTGCAGAGCTGATCGGGATGCGAGAGGTGCGCGTAATCGTCGCGCGGCTCTTCGTGGCAGTTGAGGCACAGCGCGACGCTGTCGTTCTCAAACAGAAGTTGCTGCGGGTGCGGGTTGTGGCAGCTTGTGCAGGCGAGTTGCTGCTCGCCATGCGCGCTGTGCTCCCATTCCGTGACGGTTGTCGCGTGGCACTGCTCGCACACTGCGGGGCCAGGGCTGGTCATCGCTGGCTCGTCGGGGTGGTTGGCGGGCGTCACGCCGTGGCACGCCTCGCAGGAAACCCCTTCGTGGGCGTAAGTTTGCGTGCGCGGGTTATAGCCGGTCGTGTGGCAGGCGAGGCAAGCCGGATCGTTGCCCTGGCTCCGCCACGCATCCTGAAAGATCGGATCGCGGTACGCCTGCGCGTGCATGCCGGTTTCCCAGGCCGAAACCACGTCAAGGTGACATTCGGAGCACGCCTGTGGGATGGGCGTGGGGGTCGGATCCTCGCCCGGCTGAGGCGTCGCGTCGGGCGGCGGCGTGCCATCCTGCCGGGGCGGACCCGCCAGCGCGCGGCCGGTCGCGCCGAACAGCGCCAGCGCGATCACCAGCGCCAGCAGACCAGGGATGAAGGCACGAGAATGCGAGGCGTTCAGCATAGAAATTTATCCTTCTCGGGCAAGCGCGGAGCGCAGATCGGCGTTCTCCGGCGCAAAAAGAAACTCCCAAAACATTTGCTGAGCTTCGGACGGCCGATAGCCGGTGTGCCGCACCATATAAAGGTGTTGCACCAGCTTCAGCCCTTCGACCTCGACCCGGACGACCTGCCCGGCTGCGATCGCGGCGCGCGCCGACACGTCCGAGACGAAGGCTGGCCCGATCCCGCTGATCACCGCCTGAACGATCGACTCGGTGTTGCACAGCGTCAGGTTCGAGCGCAGCATCTCCACACTCATGTCGTGCTGCGCCAGCCCGCGATTGAGCGTGACGGTGGTGCCAGACGTCGACTCGCGCAGGATGATCGGAAAGTCGCACAGGTCTTCCAGCCCGATCGTGCCCATCCGCGCCCAGACGTGGTCCGGCGGGGCGATGAGCGAGATCTCGTCCTCGGCGAAGTGACGGTACTCCAGATTCCGGCGCGGGATGCGCAGGCTGCTGAGCGCGATATCGACCTCGTTTGTCTCCAGGCGCTCAAGGGAATGCTCGCGCTTTTCCACCACGCAGTAAATCCGCACCTCGGGGTGCGCCATGAAAAAGCGGTTCATGATCCCCGGCAGGACGTACTTCCCCGAGGTGGTGCCGCATCCGAGCTTGATCAACCCCTGCAACGTCCCTTGCTGGATGGCGACGAGCTCCTCGACGCGCTGCGCCTCTTTGAGCAGGGCACGTACCGATGGCACCAGCGTCGCGCCCGCATCGTTCAGGCGGATGTTGCGGCCCACGCGGTCGAAAAGCTGCGTGTTGAGCCGCTGCTCTAGCGACTGGATGTGACCGCTGACCGCTGGCTGCGAAATGTTCAGCGCGCGCGCCGCCTCAGAAAAGTTCTCCAACTCGGCGGCTTTCAGGAACACCTGCAATTCGTATAGATCGAGCATGACCGGTCCTCGCTCTGCTATGGGGCACCTGTGGCCACAGGATACGCCCCTTACTTTCTTAGCATTTTTCACAACGCGCCAATATGACCATTTGTCATAAGAAAACCCGATGAATGTTAGTGCCTTTTATCACAAGTCACGATTAAACTGAAGGCTGGTGAGTGGTTCGCCGCTTGACTGGAGTCTGCATTGACGAAAGTAATTCGACTCTTGTGGGTTGCTGCCCCAGTCGCGCTGATCGCGCTGGCGCTGACCGGCTGCGCGCCCGACACGTCCGCTCCGGAGCTTCAGCCGCGCGAGGTCGCGCAGGTGCCGTCGGGCGAGGACGCGGAACCGACGCCCACGCCGACGATCAGCGTGGAAGAGCTCGCTCTGACCGCCGAGGCGGTCGCGCTAGCAAACGCCGGATGCTTGCAGTGCCACACCGACGAAGAACAGCTTCGCGCGCTGGCCGTCGAGGAAGAGGTGGAGAGCCTTTCCGAAGGCCCTGGGTGAGGTGGCTCTGTGCCTCCGGTGGAGGCCTGGGCGAAAGTGTGGATTGACGGCGAAGCCTATCAGACCGACGTGCATGCGTACATCGCCTGCACCGACTGCCACGGGGGACAATCTGTCGTGGATGGCGTGCCGGTCACCGATATGGAACAGGCGCACGAGGGCTTGATCCTCGACCCGTCGGCTGATCCTGCGCATGGCTGCACGAGCTGCCATCCGAACTTCGAGCCGCACGCGGGCAGCAGCCTGCACCACGACCTTGCGGGCTACGACACCGCCCTCTACGAGCGCAGCATTCCCGAGAACCACGCGGCGCTCGAAGAAATGCAGACGTATCACTGCAACAACTGCCACGCCACCTGCGGCGACTGCCACATCAGCCAGCCGGACTCGGTTGGCGGCGGACTGCTCGAAGGGCATACCATCGTCCGCACCCCGCCGATGAGCCGGACCTGTACCGCCTGCCACGGCAGCCGTGTCAAGAACGAGTACTACGGGCTGAACGAAGGCATCCCCGGCGACGTGCATCTGCGCCAGGGCCGTATGGCGTGCACCGATTGCCACACCGGCGCGGAGCTTCATGGCGAGGACGGGCTGGCGGAAGTCGGCCACCGCTATGACGGCCCGCAGGGCCCCACCTGCGAGTCGTGCCACGAAGATCAGATCGGGCCAGACTCTGGCATTCCGGAGCATGAGATCCACGGGACCGAGCTGCTGTCGTGCCAGGTCTGCCACAGCGTCGCGTACACGCACTGCACCAACTGCCACGTCGACCGCAGCGAAAACGACGTTCCTTTCTACACCATCGAGGATCATTCGATCGGCTTCTACATCGGGCGGAACCCGATCCGCAACAACGACCGGCCATACAAGTATGTGCCGGTGCGTCACGTCCCGATCGACCCGAACTCGTTTGACCGTTATGGCGAGGACTTGCTGGTGAACTTCCTGAACCGTCCGACCTGGACGTACGCCACGCCGCACAACATCCAGCGGAACACGCCGCAAAACGAAAGCTGCCTGTCGTGCCACGAGAACGACGACGTCTTCCTGACGCCCGACAAGGTGATGGACTCTGAGCGGGATGGCGCGAACCTGAACGTGATTGTCGAGCGCGCGCCTGCCTTCCCCGAAGGCTACGAGCAGTATCTCGAGGAAGCGGCGCCGCCCGCTGGCGAAGCGCCTGATGGGCCGTCCGGCGACGATGCGGGCTTCTGGTCCGACGACGCGAGCGACTTCTGGGGCAGCGACGCGGCGCCCGCTGGTGAGCCGGATGAGGCAGAAAGCTTCTGGGGCGACCCTGCACCCGCTGAGGAACCGGACGAAGCAGAGAGCTTCTGGGGTGACCCGGCGCCTGCCGGTGGCGCGAGCAGCGCCGAAGACTTCTGGGGCGAGCCTGCGTCTTCGGCGCCAGACGCTGCCGACAGTGCGGAGAGTTTCTGGGGCGAACCTGACGTCGCCCCGACTGAAGCTGCGGAAAGCGCAGAGGATTTCTGGGGCTGACGGCCCCGCCTGACTGAGGGGGTAAACGCAGACCGGCCCCGGCCTGCCGGGCGAACTGCGTGAGTGACACACCGTAGCAAGCAAGACCTTTTAACCATGCGTGGAGGACTGACCTAAATGCGCAAGCTCGCTTCCCTCTTATTAGTGTTAACGCTGGTTCTTCCGCTGGCGCTGCCGTTTGGCGTGGCGCTGGCGCAGGAGAGCACCGCCGTTCTGGACGCGCTCCAGGCGTACAACGACAATCTCCCGGCCGGGTTCGGCAACATCCAGGTCGCGGATCTGTCGGTTGAGATCCTCGAAAATCCGGACCTCGTCCTGATCGACGTGCGCCAGCCGGAAGAATACGCCGAAGGGCACATCGAAGGCGCGATCAACATCCCGATCCGCGAAGTGGCGAAGAACCTCGACAAGCTGCCTGCTCTCGACACTCCGATCGTCGTGATCTGCGGCTCGTCCTGGAGCTCTCCGCAGGTGATGACCGCGCTGCAAATCCTCGGCTACACCAACGTCCGCAACATGGCCGGTGGCATGCGCGCCTGGAAAGAAGCGGGCTTCCCGGTGACCACTGAGGTACCCGAAGCTGCAGCGGGCGAAACCCCCGCCGAGATCGATCCCGACGTGCTGGCGGCGGTCGATGCGGCGCTGTCTGGCCTGCCGGATGGCTGGGGCTCCATTAAGGCGGAAGACCTCAACATCGCGCTGATCGAGAATCCCCCGGCGATGCTGATCGACGTCCGCACGCCGGACGAGTGGGCGAACGGCTACATCGCGGGCGCGACGCACATGCCACTGCAGTCGCTGATGAGCTTCGTCGATGATCTGCCCGCCGACAAGGACGCGAACATCGTCGTTTACTGCGCCGTGGGGCATCGCGGCAACATCGCGGCGACCATGCTGCGCACGCTCGGCTACACCAACGTGCAGAACCTGAGCGGCGGCATCGGCGGGTGGACCGGCGCGAATCTGCCGCTGGAAGGCGCGCCCGAAGCAACCGCCGAAGAAGCTGTTGAGCTCGACGTTGCCGCTCTGCTGACCGACTACATCGCCGGACTGCCCGGCAGCTTCAACGCGATCCGCATCCCCGATGTGGCGACTGCGATCGCCGAGAACGAAGACCTGGTGCTGGTGGACGTTCGCACGGCGGAAGAGTACGCCAACGGCCACTTTGAAGGCGCGATCAACATCCCGATCACCGAGCTGACCGATCACCTCGACCTGCTGCCGAACCTGGACGCGGACATCATCGTGTACTGCGGCAGCGGTCACCGTTCGGTGCTGGGCATGATGGCGCTCAACCTGCTCGGCTACGACAAGGCGCTGAGCATGCTCGGCGGCGTGAAGTCGGTGGAAGAGGGCCAGATCCCGCTGGTGACCGAGCCGACCGAGGTCGTGGCTGGCACGGCGCCTGCGTTCGACCCGGCCGTGTTTGAAGCGGTGGACGCCTACATCAAGGCGATCCCGCAGGGCTACGGCACGATTAGCGCGGACGATCTGAATGTGGCGCTGGTCGAGAACCCGCCTGTGGTGATCGACGTGCGGACCGACCCTGAAGTCGCCAACGGGATCATCGAGGGCGCGCAGCACATCACGCTCAGCGCTTTCCTGACCGCCCAGGCTGACTGGCCGCAGGACCTGACCACGCCGGTCGTGATCTACGACTCGGACGGACACCGCTCGGCCATGGCGATGATCGCGATGCAAATGCTCGGCTATGAAAACGTGAAGTCCCTGGCGGGTGGCGTGAAAGCCTGGACCGCCAAGGGCTATCCGCTGGTGACGCAATAACCTCGTAACCCGCGCCTGATCGCGCGATCTCCACACGTATCGCCCCTGGCACGCCGTCTGTGTCAGGGGCGATTTTTGTTGCCAGGAACAGGCGGTCTTGCGGGGCCGCCCGTTTCGGTTTACGCTGGAAGCCGTTTCGCCGCGCACTTTCACGCACCAGGAGCGAACTGTATGGCGCAGATTGCCGCGTATGCCACACCCTCCGGGCCGCGCTATGGCCTGGTGGCGGACGGCGTGCTTCACGAGTGGGACGGGAACCCGTTTAGCGACCGGCCGGTGACGCCGGGGAAAGCGATCGGTCCGCTGGACGAGCAGACGCTCGTGCTGCCGGTCACGCCGACCAAGCTGGTCTGCATCGGCCGGAACTACGCCGCGCACGCCGCCGAGCATCAGGCCGCCGTGCCGGACGAGCCGATGCTGTTCCTCAAGCCGCCAAGCGCGCTGATCCCGCACCGCGCGCCGATCCGCATTCCCCCCGGAATCGGCCGCGTCGATCACGAGGCGGAGCTGGCAGTGATCATCGGGCGGCGGGCGCGGCGCGTGCGGCGCGAGGATGCGCTCGATTACGTGCTGGGCTACACCTGCGCCAACGATGTCAGCGCGCGCGACTTTCAGAAGAAGGACGGCCAGTGGGGCCGCGCCAAGGGCTTTGATACGTTCTGCCCGCTCGGCCCGGTGATCGCGACGGAGCTTGACCCGTCCGCGCTGGACGTGCGCGCGATCCTCAACGGGGAATTGCGCCAGAACGGGAACACGCGCGATATGGTCTTTGACGTGCCGTTTCTGATCGCGTTTATCAGCGCGGTGATGACGCTGGAGCCGGGCGACGTGATCCTGACCGGCACGCCCGAAGGCGTCAGCCCGATCGCGCCAGGAGATGAGATCGCGATCGAGGTCGAGGGCGTCGGCACGCTGCGGAACCCGGTTGTCGCCGAGGAGTGAGCGTCGTCTATTCCCGCGCATAGAGACGCCTGCATCACGCTGTATAATTGATCTGCTGTGAAAAGACCGCGCCGAGGCTTCCCCTTAGCTGAGGCGCGGTTGTCGTGGTGAAAGATTGTGGGGGTGAATCGTGTTTGGGTTGATTGACCAGCAACAGCGGCGGCTCGTGCTGGATTCGCTCTGGCTTGGCGTGGTGGGGGCGGGCGCCGCGCAACTGTTTATGTGGCTGTTGCACCTGGCACAGCGGTTGCTCCTGACCGGGTTGGCGGGGTATACGCCGCCGGGCCTGCCGAATGAAGGCGGCAGTCTGGTGGAGCAAATTGGCCCGCATGGCCTGTGGCTGATCCCGTTGGTGACCACGCTCGGCGGGTTGATTTCTGGTCTGCTGGTGTTCAGCCTCGCGCCGGAAGCGGAAGGTCACGGGACGGATGCGGCGGTCAAGTCGTATCATCGCGCGGGCGGCTACCTGCGGCCGATCGTCACGCCGCTGAAGATGATCACGTCCGCGATCACGATCGGCTCCGGCGGAGCGGCCGGGCGCGAAGGGCCGACCGCGCTGATCGCCGCCGGAATCGGCTCGATCTACGGGACGCTCCGCCGCCGTTCGGACGATGAGCGCCGCTTGCTTCTGCTGATCGGCATGGCCGCCGGGTTATCGGCTATTTTTCGCACGCCGATCGGCGCGGCGATTCTCGCAGTCGAGGTGCTGTACTCCGAGTCGGAGTTTCAGGCGGACGCGCTGCTTTATACGGTGCTCTCGTCGGTTGTTGCCTACACGCTGAACGGTGTCATCGTCGGGTGGGAGCCGATCTTCGATGTCCCTGCGACGTTGGGGATTGAAAGCGCGGTCCAGTTTCTAGAGTTTGCGCTGTTAGGCGTGCTGGGTGGGCTGGTCGCTGCGATCCTGCCGTCGATCTTCTACGGTGCGCGCGACCTGTTCCAGCGGGTGCCCGTTCCGCCGCACATCAAACCGGCGATCGGCGGGCTGCTGGTCGGGCTGATGGCGCTGGAGCTTCCGCAGGTGCTGGGCGGCGGCTATGGCTGGATTCAACTGGCGATGGACGGGCAGCTTTCGGCGGGGCTGCTGGCGACGCTGGTCTTCGCCAAGATCGTCGCGATGGCGCTTACAGTTGGATCGGGCGGATCGGGCGGTGTGTTCGCGCCGACGCTGTTTTCGGGTGCGATGCTTGGCGGCGTGCTGGCGTCGGCGTTCAACCAGCCGCCGACCGCGTTTGTGCTGGTCGGCATGGCGGCGGTGTTCAGCGGCGCGGCGCGTATTCCCCTGGCGACGATGTTCATGGTGACGGAGATGACCGGCGGCTACCGGCTGCTGCCGCTGGCGGCGCTGGTCGTCGCGATCAGCTATCTGACGCAGGTCACTGCGACGCGGCGGCTCAAGTATCGCAGCCTGTACGAAGCGCAGATCCCTTACCGGGCGCAGCGCGACGTGGACTTGCTTGAGAGCATCAAGGTGGCGGAGATCATGTCGACCGAGTTCGACGCAGTGCCCGCCGACCTGCCGGTCGAGGATTTGATTGATCGCTTCGACCAGAGACACGCGCATGGCTTTATGGTCGTGGACGATGCGGGGAAATTGGTGGGCGTCGTCTCAATCAGCGATCTGCGAGAAGCCATGCTGCAAGAGGCGCTGGAAGGGCGAACGGTCAGAGACATCGCGACGGTCGACGGTCTGGCGGTCGGCTATCCAGATGAGCCGGTCAGCGCCGCGTTGTGGCGGATGGCGGTCCGCCAGGTGGGGCGCTTGCCGATTGTCGATCGGACCGATCACCGCAAACTGCTCGGCGTCATCCGGCGCGCAGACATGCTTCGCGCTTATGAGCGAGCGGTCGAGCAGCGAACCTCGCTCAGCTACCGGCTCAAGGAACTGCGCGCGGCGCATGAAGGGCAGGTGCGCGTCGTCGAGACGGATATTACGGCAACGCATCCGTTTGCTGGCGAACCATTGCGTTCGATCAACGCGCACCTGCCCGCTGAGTCGATCATTGTTTCAATCCGGCGTGACAAGCGATTGATCATCCCTCACGGCGATACCGTCTTGCAGCCCGGCGATCACGTTGTCGCGATCGCTGGCGCGTCCCAAGGGGCGGAGTTGGAACGAGCGCTCGCCGGAGTTCAGACGCAGCTTTCCGTTTAACAACACCGCCCCGATCGCGTCTGATCGGGGCGGTGTTGTTTTGGGTGAGGCAGTTGGGCGTTAGCCCGCGACCGGGGCGAAGCGCAGGATCTCACCGTCGTAATCGACCACGTACAGCTCGCCTGCTTCGTCCTCGCCGAACGAGCTAATGTTTCGTCCGGATTCCATCGCGACCTGCGCGTTCCAGGTCCCGCCCTCGCCCGGCGTGGCGGACCAGATCGTGCCGGTGCACCAATCGCCGTAGAGGTAGACGCCCACCAGCGACGGGACCGCCGAGCCGCGATAAACGTAGCCGCCGGTGATCGAGCAGCCGCCCGTCCCGCTGTGGCTGTACTCCGCGATCGGCATCACCGGCTCGGATGCGGGCTGCTCGCCGGAGTAAATCTGCGAGCCTTCATAGGGCCGCCAGCCGTAATTTTCGCCGCCAGGGCTGTCTGCGGGCTGGAAGTTGACCTCTTCCCACTCGTTCTGCCCGACGTCCGCAATGTACAGGTCGCCGGTTTCGCGGTCAAAGCTGAAGCGCCAGGGGTTCCGCAGGCCCCACGCCCAGATCTCGCCGCGCGCGCTCTCGTCATTGGCGAACGGGTTATCTTCGGGGATGCCGTAGCCCTCGTCGACATCCACATCCAGGCGCAGGATCGAGCCGAGCAGCGTGCTCAGGTTCTGCGCGTTGTTCTGCGGGTCGCCTGCCGAGCCGCCATCGCCCAGCGCGACGTACAGGTAGCCATCCGGCCCGAAGGCGAGGTGCCCGCCGTTGTGGTTGGCGAAGGGCTGCTCCACGACGAGAAGCTGCTGCTCGCTCGTAGCGTCGGCTACGTTCGGATCGTCCGCCGAGACGGTGAAGCGCGAGGTGATGCTCGTCCCGTTGAGGTCGGTGTAGTTGATGAAGAAAACGCCATTCTCCGCATAGTTCGGGTGGAACGCCAGCCCGAGCAGGCCGCGCTCGGAGTAGCCGCCGCTGCGCGCTTCTGGGCTGACCCGGTCGGTCACGTCGAGGAAGGGCGTTTCGAGCCGTTGCCCGTCCTGCAATATCCAGATGATACCGCCCTGCTCGACCACGAACAGCCGCCCGGAGCCGTCGCCCGCATGCGTGACGTACAGCGGGCGCGTGAAGCCGCTCGCGACCGATTCCAGCGTGAAGCCTGCTCCCTGTTGGGCGCTCGCCGATGGCAGCGCGGAGATCAGACCGGCCAGCGCAAGCGCCGCCGCCAGCAACAAAACCATTCCAATACGCTTGTTGTCGTGTTTTGTCATGAGTGCTGTCTCTCCCATTCCGGCAAATCCACACACATGTTACGCGCAGAGTGTAGGCAAATTCGGCTCCCGATGACCAACGAGAGGGGAGCGGTTAGCGAAAAGCAGGGAGTAGGGAGTGGGGAATAGGGAGTAGGGGATAGTGGCATGCCCTGTAGAGCAGGGCTTGCTCCGCCTGCCGGGCATCATCCCCTGGAAGGGGCATCCAAATGGGGACGCAATCTGGCTCTTGCCGGGGAAACCTCACCCCTTAACCCCCGGCCCCTTTTCCCCTCTCCATTCAATGGAGAGGGGCCAGGGGTGAGGTTCTGCGCGCCAATCGCCACAGCACGGGACCTGGCGCCGAGACGGGTATTGCTCTGGTGATTTTGTTCTTGGCTAATCGCTAACCGCTAACAGCTAACCGCTCAAAAAAAGATGCGTCTGCGGGCTCGTGCTGCTACAATGGGGCCGTTCTGAGCCGCGTCAACGCGGCCCGAAGCGCGCTCGACAAGCCGCAAAGGGGCTTGTTTATCATTCTGAGGTGAAAAAGGCTCATGCTTGATATCGAACTCAAACGAATTAACACGATCCGCATGCTGGCCGTGGACGGCGTGCAAAAAGCGAACTCCGGCCATCCCGGGCTGCCGATGGGCGCTGCGTCGATGGCTTACGTGCTGTGGACCCGCTTCCTGAAGCACAACCCGGCCGATCCGCAGTGGCCGAACCGCGACCGGTTCATTCTCTCTGCCGGGCACGGCTCGATGCTGCTCTACGCGCTGCTGTACCTGACCGGCTACGACCTGTCGCTGGACGATCTCAAGCAGTTCCGCCAGTGGGGCAGCCGCACGCCCGGCCATCCGGAATACGGCCTGACGCCCGGCGTCGAGACGACGACCGGCCCATTGGGGCAGGGCTTCACCAACGGCGTCGGCATGGCGATCGCGGCGCGTCATCTCGAGGCGACCTTCAACACGACCGAACACGCCGTTATCGACCACTGGATTTACGCGATCGTCAGCGACGGCGACCTGATGGAAGGCATCACGTCCGAGGCGGCGTCGCTGGCCGGGCATCTCAAGCTCGGCAACCTGATCTACCTCTACGACAACAACAGCATCTCGATCGAGGGCGACACCGGCCTGGCGTTCACCGAGGACGTCGGCCGCCGCTTCGAGGCGTACGGCTGGCAGGTGCTGCGCGTCGAAGACGGGAACGACCTGGACGCGATCGACGCTGCGATCCGCTTCGCCCAGGCGGAGCCGACGCGCCCGTCGCTGATCATGGTCACGACGCAGATCGGCTACGGCAGCCCGAACAAGGCCGGGACGGCGGAAGTTCATGGCGCGCCGCTGGGCGCGGACGAAGTCGCCGCAACCAAAGAGGCGCTCGGCTGGCCGCAGGAGCCGGCTTTCTACGTGCCGGACGATGTGCTGGCGTTCTTCCGCGAGGCGCAGAAGCGCGGGGCCGAGGCGCAGGCCGCGTGGCTGCAGACGCTCGACGCCTGGGCCAAGGCGAACCCGGACAAGGCGACGCTCTGGAAGCAGCTTGTCGAAGGCGATCTGGGCGACGAGTGGGAGCAGCATCTGCCAGTGTTTGAAGAGGGCAAAGCCGCCACTCGCAACGCCTCGGGCAAGGTGATGAACGCCATCGCGGCCTACGTGCCGGGCATGATCGGCGGCGCGGCAGACCTGGAGCCTTCGACCAAGACGTACCTCAAGGACTACGAGTCGATCAAGCCGGGGAACTACGGCGGGCGGAACATTCACTTTGGCGTGCGCGAGCACGCGATGGGCGGCATCGCCAACGGCATGGCGGTTTACGCCAAGCTGATCCCGTACACCGCCACGTTCCTGGTGTTCTCGGACTATATGCGTCCGGCGATCCGCCTCGCCGCGTTGAGCGAGTTCCCGACCGTGTTCGTCTTCACGCACGACAGCATCGGCCTGGGCGAGGACGGCCCGACGCACCAGCCGATCGAGCACATCATGTCACTGCGCCTGATCCCGCATCTCGACGTAATCCGCCCGGCGGACGCCAACGAAACGGCCGGGGCGTGGCGCGCTGCTATCCGCAACCGCGAGCGTCCTACTGTGCTGCTGTTCACGCGCCAGAATGTGCCGATCCTGACGGGCGACGTGCGCGCCATCTGGGACGGCGTGGAGCGCGGCGCGTATGTGCTGTCTGAGGCGGAAGGCGGCGACCCGGCGGTGATCCTGATCGGGACCGGCTCCGAGGTGCATCTGGCGCTGGACGCGCAGAAGCTGCTGGCGGAAAAGGGCGTCCTCGCCCGCGTGGTGAGCATGCCCTCGTGGGAGCGGTTCGAGCGCCAGCCGCAGGAGTACCGCGACAGCGTCCTGCCGCCGGAAATCACGGCGCGCGTGGCGGTCGAGGCCGGGGTGACGCTCGGCTGGGAGAAGTGGGTCGGGCCGCAGGGCGCGGTGGTCGGCGTCGATCGCTTCGGCGCGTCGGCTCCGTACCAGACGATCTACGAGCAGTTTGGCCTGACGCCTGCTGCCATTGCAGAGCGCGCGCTGGCGCTGGTCGAGCGCGTCTAACCAGTCACACGCGAAGAATCACGCGGCGCGGGATCGGATGGTCCCGCGCCGTTTTTTGTGGGCGTGCGTCGTGCATTTCCCTATCATCTGGCGTGGAGAGAACTTTCTATGCCACCGGATGAAAGGAGCCAGCCATGCCGCAGAAAAGCCCAGTGCGCGAGCTACGCCTCGCGCTGACCGTCGAGAACTTTGACGAGCTGGTCCGTTTCTATCGCGATGTGCTCGGCCTGCCGGAAATCCAGTCGTGGGACGAGCCAACCGGGCGCGGCATGATCCTCGACGCGGGGCGCGCCACGCTGGAATTGCTGTCGCCCGATCAGACGGACCTGGTGGACCGGGTCGAGGTGGGGGAGACGGGCGTCTCCGGACCGGTGCGGCTCGCGCTGGAAGTCGAGGACTCGGTCGAGACGGCGCAGCGGTTGACTGATGCGGGCGCGGAGCATGTCGGGGGGCCGGTGGTCACGCCCTGGCAGCATCGCAACGTTCGCCTGCGCGCGCCGGGTGGAATGCAGATCACGCTGTTCACGGTGCTGAAAGAGGCGGAAGAAAGCTAAAGGCAGCGATCCGCTGTCAGGACAAACGAGGGCGTTCACGGGCGGAGCAAGCTCCGCCCCTACTTTGCGCGCCGCATTTCCCTCTAGCTGCTTTTCGCTGTTTTTAGCTATTTTGCGCTGTGCTTTGCTGTTCTTTGCTCAAAATGTCGCGCAAATGCTCGCGGCGGGCGGCTCCTGCCAGCGTTTCGAGCCGCCGCACGCCGAGGGGATCGATCTCCTCGCGCAGCAGGCGCAGGTCTTCGGCGGTGGGCGGCGGCGTTTCGTGCAGATCGGGCGCGATCGCCAGCTCAAAGCCGGTCTTCGCCTGCACCCGCTCGACCGTCACGCCGGGATGCAGCGTGATTAGCCGCATCCGCCCGTCCGCCCAATCGAACTGGCCGAGGTCGCTGACGAGATAGCGCGGACCGTGCCCGCTGCGGCGGTTCGGGCTGTGCCCCAGGCCGCTGACGAAATCCACGCGCGGCACAAACACCGCCCGCGAGTGGCGCGGTACGTAGAGATACAGCCGCTCGGAAAAGACGCTAACATCCGGCACGCCGCCCGAACCGGGCAGGCGCAAGCGCGGGCGGTCGTAGTGGCGGCCAATTGCGAGGTTGTTGGTGTTGCCCGCGGCGTCGATCTGCGCCGGGCGGAAAAACTCCTTCGGCGCGTAGGTGTGCAACAGGTCGGCGGCGATCGTCACGAAGCTGGCGTGGGACAGCGCCTTGCCGAGCCACAGCGCCTCAGCCGTCGCCAGACCGAGCGGCGCCCACTCCTGCACGATTCCCTGCCCGATGGCCGACGCGAAGACCGCGTTCGGCGCGTGCGTCCGTTTGGCGAGGATGTATCCGGCAGCGACCAGCGGCGTCGCCAGCCCGTGCGCGAGCAGCTCGCCGTCTTCGACCTGGCGGGCGATGCAAACGGCGATCAGCTCGTCGACGGTGTAATCGGTAGCAGGCTGCGAGTTCCCTGGCATGAGGCGCGATCAGTCGCGGCGGCGCCCGCCGAAGACCAGCATCGCGTAATAGAGCAGCGTCAGGATCGACGTGGCGACCGCGGCGACGTAGGTGAACGCAGCGGCGCGCAGCACGGCGTTGGCCCCGTCGCGGTCCTGCTCGGTGGCGATCAGCCCGCTCTGTTCCAGCATCCGCATCGCGCGGCGGCTGGCGTCCAGTTCTACCGGCAGCGTGACGATGGTGAACAGCGCCGCCCCGGCGAACAGAATCAGGCCGATAGTCGCCAGCCCGGTCGCGTTAAACAGCAGCCCCATGATGATCAGCGAGATGCCGATCGAAGGGCCGAATTGCGCGCTGGGGATCAGCAGGGAACGCAGACTCATCAGGGCGCTTCCTTGCTGGTGTTGCTGGACGTGCCCCAACTCGTGCGCGGCAACGGCCATCGAGGCGACGGACGGTTGCAGCGCGACGCTCTGCGACAGCCGGACGACGCCCTTCGTCGGATCGTAGTGATCGGTCAACTCGCCGCCGGTGACTTCCAGCGCGACCGGCTGGACTCCCCCACTTCGTATAAGAAGCTGCGCGGTCTGCTGCCCGTTCACGCCCTGGCTGTTGCGGATGTTGCCCCACTTCTGGTACGCGTTGCGCACGGCGGCCTGCGCCAGCCCCGTGATCACCAGCGTGGGCAGCATGACGAGGAGAATGTAATTCGGATCGAAGATCATGCACCACTCCTTTTCCCGACCATGCGTGCGGCGCTCTCCACACGCAGGCGGAGAGCGTCACACACAGATTTGTGATTCAGTTTTCGCCCATCTATTAATTATTACGGGCGGCAGGCGAGAACGTCTCGCCGGTTAAGGCCCGGCAGGCGCCTCGGGTACGGCAGCGGCGGGCGCGTCGACCCGGTTGTTATCCCCACGCGTCAGCACGTCGATCGCCGCCTGAAGCTGGTTGTCGTTCTCCAGGCCGCGCGTCGGGTCAAACGCGACTTCCACGTCCGGCGTGATGCCGACATCGCTCACCGAATGGCCGTCGGGCGTGTACCAGCGCGAGATCGTGATCCGCACGCCGCCGCCGTTCGACAGCTCGCGCCACACCTGGACCGAGCCTTTGCCGAAGGTGGGCATGCCAACCACGGTCGCGCGGTCGCGGTCTTGCAGGGCGCCCGCGATCAGCTCGGAAGCGCTCGCGCTGCCCTGGTCGACCAGCACGACCATCGGCACTTTCGTCGCAACGGCGTTGCCGAGCGCCTCGTGTGTCAGCTCGCGGTCCGGGCCGCGCTCGAGCACGATCGGGCCGTCGGCAATGAAGGCGCTGGCGACGTCGATCGCGGTCGTCAGATAGCCGCCGGGGTTGGCGCGCACGTCGAGGATCAGGCCGTTGAGCGAGTCGGCGTTCATTTCGGCGAGCGCGTCACGCATCGCCTGGCCGGTGCTGAACTCAAACTGGTTCAGCCGCAGATAGCCGATATTCCCGTCGAGGATTTCCCACGTCACGCTGGCGACCTTGATCTGATCGCGGATGACCTCGAACTCCAGTAGATCGGTCGTGCCGGGGCGGCGGATGCCCAGCCGGACAACCGTCCCCGCCGGGCCGCGCACCTTCGCGATGATCTCATTCTGCCCCAGGCTGGTGACGTCCTCGCCGTTCACTTCGACGATCGTGTCGCCGGGCAGCAGACCTGCCACTTCAGCCGGGGAGCCGGGCATGATCGACACCAGCTCCAGCCCGCCGATCGTCTCGTTCAGGCGGACGGTCGCGCCGATCCCTTCGTACGCGCCGCTCATCGACTCGTTGACCCGCGCGAAGGTTTCGGGGTCCATGTAGTCGGTGTGCGGGTCGCCCAGCGAGCCGAGCATCCCGCGCAGCGCGCCTTCCATCAGCGCCTGATCATCGATCGGATCGACGTAGTTTTCGTGCAGCAGGGTCCACGTTTCCCAGAAAGGCTCGAACAGCACCTCGGTATTATCCGGCTGCCCGTTGTCCTGGGCGCTGGCCGGGCGCCGGTCCGCCGCACCGAGCGCGTACCCTGCCAGGAACAGGGTCGCAAACAGCGCCAAGACGGCGCTGAGAACGATCAAATTGCGGAGAAAATTTGCACGCCTCATGGTGAGGACTCCGTTCAACAGCGGCGATTTGTAAGATTATACTCACGAATGAGCGTGATTTGATAAGTAATGCGTTAATTTTCTTGAGCCAGCGCGGCGCGGTAGGCTTCGAATTCGCCCGCCGAGCAGGCGTCGAGGTAGCGCAGCAACTCGTCGCCCGCAATCGGGTAGTGGGGATAGCATGAGGTCGGCCAGGCGCCGCGTGGCGCTTCGACCACGTGATGCGTCAGCGCGCCGGGGAGATCGGCTTCGTCCAGCCGCTCGACGACCGTCTCGGCCGTGACGATCACCGTGTCCGCGATCACTGCCAGCTCCAGGTCGATGCCGAGGTTTTTGTTGAGGCGCACGTTCCCCTGACGGTCCGCCGCTAGGGCGTGGATCACCGCCACATCAGCACCGATTGCGGGGAAGGCGACTACTTCTTCGCCATTGTACGGATCGGGGATGGTTCGCACGTCGGGGCGCACGGAGAGCAGGTCTGTGCCGAGCCAGGCGCGCGAAGGCATGAA
>Ga0134097_1001310_pt1 | contig 18943 bp, 12 predicted proteins | sample 8_3taG_FD_94450 | JGI IMG/M metagenome (GOLD analysis project Ga0134097, IMG submission 94450) | Switchgrass degrading microbial communities from high solid loading bioreactors in New Hampshire, USA - 8_30_10_142_A2 metaG | ecosystem: Engineered > Bioreactor > Semi-continuous > Anaerobic >... | reverse complement strand
GTAATTGAGCCAATAAAACTTAAGGAAGATATTTTAAATGAATTAAAGAAAATAGAAAAGTTGTATACATAAAAGACAAAATATATGGTGCATTTAGCAAAATACACCATATATTTCCTATTTTGTTGATATAATTTAATTTGAAAGCAATAAAAAGACTGCTTTATTTGCAATATTTATATTTGAAATGTTTCTAATTTAGTTCTATTAAAAAGGATGCTATATAAAGCACAAATATAAATTTACATTCCATATATTGGTTCTATTAATAATATGAATTTATTATACCATAAATAATCGAAGAATAATTAATAGAAATATTTGACAATTTTAAAGAGTTGTTTTATAATATAAATAAATCACAAATATAAAGGATAAAAAGAGAGGAGGTGTGTTGATGAGATTCAGTGTAGAAATATTATTGGATAATGAAAAATTACCTAAAGATAAAAACAGAATAATTATCTCTCTTATGAAACACAATTTTTACTCTTATGATAGAGATTATTATAACGAGTTATATGAAGAATCTCAAAACAAAATGAAGAGTTTCACTTTTTCGCTATACATGGGGGATTGTAAATTTTTAAGAGAAGAAATAATTATACCAAGTAAAAAAATAATTCTTAATTATTCTACTTATGATATAAAAGACGGAATCATGTTCTATAATTCATTTTTAAAAAACAAAGGAATAAAGTACCCAATTAAAAATAACGCGCTGATGATAAATAGAATTAATCTAGTACGAGAAAAGCCTATAATTGGTGATGAAGTAGTGTTTACTACACTTAGCCCTATATCAGTTAGAGAACACAATGGAGATAATAAAAGAACATGGTATCATACTTTAACAGATAAAAAAGGACAAGAAGTATTTCTAAATAATGTAAAGTACCAATTATTAGACTATTTTGGTGAAGAAAGATTACTTGATATAAATGAGATAGAATTTGAGGTACTAAAAAACAAGGAAGTAAAAGTAAAACACTATGGCATAGAAGTATTAGCGAACATATGCAAAATAAAAATGAAGGCAAAACCATATATTTTGGATTTCTTATATAAAGGAGGTGTATCAAGCCAAAGGAGTAGTGGATTCGGGATGGTTGATTTAGTGTAAGGGAGGTGAAAAAGTGTCAGAAAAGATAAGAATAAGTCTAGCTGATTGGCAATTTAACGCCGGAGTAGTTGGATTGCATAATATTTTGAAATATGCAGGGGATGAGGTAGTTGTAAAAGAAAATTATATTGAATTCGAACCAGAGTGTTTAGAAGGATTTGAAACAAAGTATTTTAACTATCTTATAGATAAATATTGGGAAATACTATCAATCAATAAGATAATTTCAATTGAAGAATTTGTAGCATATTATGAAGACAGTGATTTTGAGGAGTTTGATAAGGAAGGTTTAGATACTACAAATAAGTATATTGATGAAGTAAAGAAATATTTAAAAAGCAATAGCTATAAAACAGCTTATGGTTTGATAAATTCTGATGAAGATATATTGGGTCTGGAAAAAAGTCTTAAAACTATAAAGTTCAAGGAGAAACAAGATATAAATGATATAATACCAAAAGTTCAAGAAACGTTTGATATATTCAAACAAATTATTAAATTTTTGAAAAAGGAAGTGTCTAGAAAATATATAGGAGCAGTGAATGTTATTTATACAATTATTAATAACGCATGGGATGGAGTTTGTTTTTTAAATCGCCAGACTAAAGAAAAAGATATGTATATAGATTATAGAAACTATTTTGTAGTTCCTACATTAGAGTATTTAAAAGCAGATAAATCAAGATTTAAATATACTTGTTTTTCTTGTGATAGAGAGATGAATGACTTTAATAATGATCTTAGTTTCTTGGTTAACACTGGATTTGATGTCAGCAGAAAAACATCACATGTATGGAATTTCCAAAACGATGTAGCAGTCTGTCCTGTTTGTAAATTAGTATATTCATGTGTTCCAGCAGGAATGAATTATATTTATGATAATGGTATATATGTAAATGATAATTCAAGCATGGAAAACGCTATTAATATTAATAACAAAATATTTAAAGAGATTTACAAGCAGAAGGATGAAGATAAAAAGCTAACTTACAGAGCATTAGTTAATGCAATAAATAAAGAATATAACGATAGAATAAAGTATGAACTTGCAGATATTCAATTGGTAAGATATGTGAATGGTAAATATAGATTTAATATATTATCTAGAAAGTCGTTAGAAGTTATAAGAGATTCTATGATAGAATTAGATAGATTGATAAACTGCAGTTTAAAAGAAATAGATACTTATTTTAATATATATGAACTAGTAATCGACAGACTATTAAATAGTCAGAATATGTTTACTTTAGTTCAAAAGCTACTATACTATAAGCTGTCAGTCCCTAAAAATTGTTATTATAACACATTTAATATAGTCGATATTTTACAGATTAACAAAAAATTTATGAAGGGGGTAGGGTATATGAAAGATTTAGAAAAGGACATAGTAAAACTCGGAAATACTTCAGGGTATTATTTGAGAGAAAAATATAGAAGCAAAGGAGCTATTGATAAATTAAGTGGTATCTCTTATAGGTTACTTAATGCATTAAAAACAAATAATACGGATAGTTTTATGGATACTTTGTTAAATTGCTACTTATATGCTAAATTACCTGTACCTGAAGTATTTTTGGATGCTTTAAGAAGTGAAGAACAGTTTAAAACCATTGGATATGCCTTTGTGGCAGGTCTGATAGAAGGTGAAAAAAATGAGGAGAATGGGGGAGAGATAAATGAATAATAATTTACAACCAAAAGGATTAACAATATCAATGATATTTGAAGCCGAAAGTGCAAATTATGGCGAGAGTGTTGGCAATGTAGCATCTCTTAAGAAAATGACAAGAGATAAAGGAGAGCAATATACTTATATATCAAGACAAGCGTTAAGGTATAATATTGTTGAACAATTAGGAGAAAAATTAGCACCAGTGAATGCGGAAGGTAGTGGAGATAAAAAGGTCATTCAGTTTTCAAAAGATGCTACAATAGAAAATTATCCTGAATTAGATTTCTTTGGGTATTTAAAGACAGAGAAGAATACAGGGGGTAAAAAGAGATCTGCAAAGGTAAGACTCTCAAATGCTATATCTTTGGAGACTTTTAAAGGTGATTTAGATTTCTTAACAAATAAAGGATTAGCAGATAGAATAAATGAGAATATGAATATAGCACAATCTGAAATTCATAGGTCTTATTATAGATATACTATAGTAGCAGACTTAGAACAAATAGGCATAGATGAGGTTGATGGTATTCAGTTAGATAATAAAGAAAAAATTAGAAGAGTTCATAAGTTACTTGATGCAATTGCATTCTTATACAGAGATATTAGAGGAAGAAGGGAAGATCTGAAACCTATATTTGCCATAGGGGGAGTTTATGATGTAAAGAACCCTGTGTTTGAAAATGCTTTAAATGTGAAAGATAATAGATTGGTTGTAAAGCAAATTGAAGGAGTTATGTTTGATGTATTTAAAGAAAATACGATTTGTGGACTTGTTGAAGGTAAATTTGACAATGACAATGAGATAAAAGAAAAATTAAAAGCAGTACCTATGCCTGAATTTTTTAGTAAATTAAAAAGCAAGGTGAAAGATTATTATGAAGGAAAATAAAAAAGCTGTCAGATTATGGTTATACCAAAGCACAGCCAATTATAAAAAGCCTACTAGCTTTCAATTAAAGGAAAGCTATCCATTGCCACCGTACTCAACAATAATAGGTATGGTTCACAATCTATGTAATTATAAAGAATATAAAGAGATGGAGATTAGTGTACAAGGGAAATATCATTCTAAAGTTAATGAACTTTACACTAGATATGAATTTTCGCATAAATTTGAAGAAGAAGATAGAAAGCGATTAAAAAGATGTAAAAAATGTTATTCACTAAATAATAAAGATGCAAAAGTATGTGAAAATTGTGGAAGCCATGAAATGGAAATACTAAAAATTTCTAGAGGTACCCATCAATATAGAAATATTGTTTTTCCTGGAATTGATAAGTATCCTGAACTAGGTTCTGAAGTTAAATATTTAAGTGAAGAGGAGTATCGTGATGCTAAAGAGAATTTTATAACAGTATCAAAGGGACCAACTACTGTTGAATTGTTAGTGGATGTGGAGTTGTTAATCCATGTTATACCTAAGGATCAATCATTGATAAAGGAAATTGAACAAGCTTTTCTATATCCTAGAGAGTATCCATCTTTAGGTAGGAGAGAAGATCTTGTAATTATTAAGGAAGTTAAAGTAGTTGATATATTTGAAGAAGAACTTGAGGAAGACCTTGAATTAGATCAGGACATGGCAGCCTATATTCCAATAAACTTATTAGAGGATGAATCCATTATTTTGGAAGGGGCAGATTCAGGAATAAGGAACAGAGGGACAAGATATAAAATTACAAAGGATTATGAGCTTGTAAACTATGGAACTAATAATAAACCAAAAATATTTAGAAAGTGGAATAAAGTTGATGTATTATATACAACAGGAATAGGTGCTGTAGGAGGAGAGGTAATATATAAAGACAGTGATAATAATATTGTCTTTAAAGCTTAACTGGAGGCGTGATAAATGAATAATTTTTGGGCTAAATCAAATCCTAAACAAACAATTCAAGAACACACCGACAGATTAATTGAGAATTTTAATAAGTTAAAATCAATATATCCTAATCTCAAAGTAGATTGGGATATATTGTATCTTTCCTGTTTATATCACGATTTGGGGAAGATGAGTAGGAAGTTTCAGGATAAGATAGAAAATATAAGAAGACATAGTGATGAAATACCTCACGGCATATTAAGTTTATCATTTATTAATGCAAAAAAATTAGAAGAGCTAGGATATTCAAAAGAAAGGATAAGGTTGCTTGCTCAGGCTATTGCGTATCACCATGAAAGAGATTTTAATTTTGATAAGGATAGTTTAAACAAAGAAATAGACTTATTAAAAGCTGAGGCTAAAAACTTTAAGTATGACAAAATTGAAAATATAGAAGTAAAGAAATTAAGTAGAAAGTACTTTTCTATGGACCGGATTTATGAAGAAAATGATAATGACTTGTTTTTTAGGTATGTTCTAATAAAGGGGTTGTTAAATAGAATTGATTATGCAGCTAGTGGATACATAGATGTAGAAATAAAGAATGATTTTTTGTTAGATGATATGAAAAATAACTTATTACAGAAATTTAAAGAGAAAAATCCAAATGCAGATTGGAATAGATTACAAAAATTCATGATAGAACATAGGAATGATAACGTTATAATAACAGCTCAAACGGGTATGGGGAAAACGGAAGCAGGACTTTTGTGGATAGGAGATAATAAAGGTTTTTTTACTTTACCCCTAAAAACGGCTATAAATGCAATGTATAAGAGAATAACGGAAAATATAGTTAAAGGTGATTATGAAAATAAGGTTGGTTTATTGCATTCGGACATAAAAAGAGAGTATTTTTCTAGAAGAGATGAAATAGATTTTGATGAATACTACAGCAAAACAAAACAGCTGTCTTTACCTCTTACTGTGTGTACGATGGATCAAATATTCGATTTTGTATACAGATATAGAGGATTTGAAGCTAAACTTGCGACTTTATCTTATTCCAAGATAGTAATAGATGAGGTACAAATGTATGCGCCTGATTTGTTAGCATATTTAGTAGTAGGGCTATCTTATATAGATAAAATAGGTGGGAAATTTGCTGTATTAACAGCAACTTTACCTCAAATATTTGTTCAGTTATTAGAAAAAGAGAATGTAAGATTTATTAAACCTAAACCATTTACAACGGATAGAATAAGGCATAGCCTTAAAGTTGTGCATGAAAAAATAAACACAGATTTTATAAAGAAACTATATAACAATAATAAAGTTTTAGTTATATGCAATACTGTAAAAGAAGCTCAAAGAATATATAGTGAATTATTAGAAGATGAGAGCATAAAAGGAGAAAATATCAATTTATTTCACAGTGGGTTCATAAAAAGAGATAGAAAAGTAAAAGAAGAAAGTATTCTGAACTTTGGTAACAAGGATACAAAAAGTAAGGGCATTTGGGTAACAACACAGGTAGTAGAAGCTTCATTAGATATAGATTTCGATATTTTGATTACAGAACTATCTGACCTTAATGGATTATTTCAAAGATTGGGAAGGTGTTATAGAGATAGAGATTGGGATAAAGAAGGTTACAATTGTTATGTATTTGATGGTGGAGAATCTAAATGTAGTGGCGTTGGTAAGGTTATAGATGAACATATATTTAATCTTTCTAAAAAAGCGTTAAAGGACGAGGACATAAATGGACCTATTACTGAAGAGAAAAAGGTATCACTAATAGATAGTATCTATACTTTAGAAAATCTAGTGGGAACAGATTACTATACTATATTAATGGAAGCAATAGATTATGTTAAGTTAGTAGAATCTTATGAAAAGCGAGAATCAGATATAAAAAAGATATTTAGAAATATTGAATCAAAATCTGTCATACCAAGGCCAGTATATGAAAAATATAAAGATGATATTAGAAGGTATATTGAGATATTAGAGAAGGAATACAGTAAAGATATGTCTCCAAATGAAAGAAAGGAATTAAGGGAGAAAAAGTTCGAAGCAAGAATTTATTTAGATGATTTTACGCTGGACATACCCCTATATAGAGCTGAAAGGAATCTATTAAAGAGAATAGATATAAATAAATACGGTTCAATAGAGATATTTGATTGTGATTATGATTCAAATATAGGTATACAATATAAATCAAAAGAACAGAAAGAAGAAAATAATGGAAGTATTGAAAACAGGATGTTATAGAAATAAAGGTGATTACATGAGAAAAATAACGGGGGTTATGGTATATTACTATTTTGTTTGTAAACGAAAGCTTTGGTTTTTTAGCAATAACTTGGATATGGAATATACTAGTGAACTAGTAGGAATTGGAAAACTAATAGATGAAAATTCTTATGATAGAGAAAAAAAGAATATATTAATAGATGAAATGATTAGTATAGATTTTTTGAAGGATTGGAAAATAATACATGAGGTAAAAAAATCTAGGAAATTAGATGAAGCAGCAAAATGGCAATTAAAGTATTACATATGGGTATTGAGAAATAAAGGAGTAGAAATAGAAAAAGGAATATTAGACTATCCATTGCTAAAAAAGCGTGAAGAGATATATTTAACTTCTCAAGAAGAAAGAGAATTGATGGAGGTTTTAGAGCGCATTAGGTCCATATTGAATATGGACTTGCCTCCATCTACTATTAGCAAATCATACTGTAAAAAATGCGCATATTATGAATTTTGTTATATATAGGAGGTGGTGTATTGGGAGAAACATTTTATATTTTTAGAGATGGAGATCTACGTAGAAAAGATAATAATGTTGTAATTAGAGATTTTGATGGAAATGAGAAGAATCTTAAAGCAGAAGTAACAGATGAGATATACCTTTTTGGGGAGGTTAGCTTAAATACGAAATTATTAAATTTTCTATCTCAAAAAGGTATTATATTACATGTATTTAATCATTATGGATTCTATAGTGGCAGTTATTATCCAAGAGAAACTAATATAAGTGGCTATTTAGTTGTAGAACAAGCAAGATGTTATTTGGATTATGATAGAAGATTATGCCTTGCAAAAGAGATTTTAAAAACTGCATCATATAACATATATAGGAATTTAAGATACTATAACGGCAGAGGAATTAACCTAGAAAAACCAATGAAAGAGATAAAAAGTCTAATCAGTAGAATAGATTATGGTAATAGTATAACTGAAATTATGGGAGTAGAGGGTAATATCAGAAAGATATACTATTCTACATGGAAAGATATAATTAAGCAAGATGTGGATTTTGAAAAAAGAGTAAAAAGACCACCTGATAACATGATAAATACTCTTATTTCATTTATAAATAGTTTAATATATACTACTGTTTTAAGTGAAATATATAAAACACAATTAAATCCTACAATAAGCTTCCTACATGAACCTGGAACAAAGAGATTTTCTTTATGCTTAGATATTGCAGAAATATTTAAGCCTCTTTTAGGGGATCGTATGATATTTTCTATGTTAAATAAAAACCAGATTACAGAAGATGATTTTGAAAAACAATCAAATTACCTATATCTAAAAGAATCAGGAAAGAAAAAGATACTGATGGAATATGACAGAAGATTAGAACAGACGGTGCATCATAAAGAATTAAATAGAGATGTATCTTATAGATACCTAATAAGACTTGAATGTTATAAGCTGGTAAAAGATATTATCAATGAAAAGCAGTATGTTGGTTTTAGAATTTGGTGGTGATTGTATCAATGTATATTATAATGATATACGACATAGTCATGGATAAAGAGGGACAAAAAACTTTAAGAAATGTATTTAAAATAAGTAAAAAATATTTAACACATATTCAGAAGTCTGTATTTGAAGGTAATTTGTCTGAATTAGAGTATATAAAATTAAAATCTGAATTGCTTAGATATATAAGGAAGGATAAAGATTCTGTAATTGTATTTAAAGGCAGAAGTGAAAAATGGCTTGATAAAGAATTTTTAGGGTTAGTTGATGATAAAACATCAAATTTTTTTTGAATAAACCTTTTGTCGACCTATGGTAATGTAAAAAATTATTAGGATTGACAATGCTGTAATTTCTAATGTATTAGGTAAAAATGTCGCATTTTTTTATAAAAAGATATAGTAAGAATTTTTACAAACTCAGAGATGGACAGAATGCTATTAGGTAATTCAGTTATAAAGGCCACTACAGAGACGAGTACCTTTAATAGAACTACAGTAGAATGTAAGATTCTTTACAGCATACAACAATGCTCTAGTAGTCCTACCTTTAATAGAACTACAGTAGAATGTAAGAGGCAAACCAAAAAAACCATAAATACCGTATAAATGCCCTTTAATAGAACTACAGTAGAATGTAAGAATCGGCGTCTTTTTTAATTGAAACAGTATTATATGCCCTTTAATAGAACTACAGTAGAATGTAAGAGAAGAATTAAAAGAGATATACTATAGGACCAAAGAACCTTTAATAGAACTACAGTAGAATGTAAGATTCATTTGCCCAAAATTCTCCTAAAGGAACCATTTCCCTTTAATAGAACTACAGTAGAATGTAAGAAGATTTGCAAGACTTGTAATACGCCAAAAGAAGCACCTTTAATAGAACTACAGTAGAATGTAAATATAAATACGAATGTCCAAAGTGTTATACAACATGGTCCTTTAATAGAACTACAGTAGAATGTAAATGCAATAACGAAGAACTCAAAAATCAGATAGAGGAACCCTTTAATAGAACTACAGTAGAATGTAAATGTAACCAAGGGCTAAGCAGTTCCTTTGCTTCCTGGCCCTTTAATAGAACTACAGTAGAATGTAAATGCCATAGTATGTTTCCTCCGTTATGCTCACGCCAGCCTTTAATAGAACTACAGTAGAATGTAAATATGGTTTTGCCGCCGAAGATGTACTCCCGACGATGGCCTTTAATAGAACTACAGTAGAATGTAAATTTCTTTAACATCTCCCCATTTTTCCTTTAGCGTAGTCCCTTTAATAGAACTACAGTAGAATGTAAATGAATATTATTGTAAATATTTACCCTAATATCTTTTGACCTTTAATAGAACTACAGTAGAATGTAAATGTATATAGTGGGAACGGATTCAGAGGACAATTCAGACCTTTAATAGAACTACAGTAGAATGTAAATTTAAATTCCTCTTGATTTTATCATTTAAAATGATAACCTTTAATAGAACTACAGTAGAATGTAAATGAGGGTTATGAAGCAGAAATAAGACCCAGAAGCAGTACCTTTAATAGAACTACAGTAGAATGTAAATATATACTTTGGATATTCATTTTCAAGCGAAGGAAATACCTTTAATAGAACTACAGTAGAATGTAAATCGTCGTAAAGTATGCCTATAATCAAGTTAAATATATACCTTTAATAGAACTACAGTAGAATGTAAATAATAAAGCTTTTAATAATACATCATCTGTTGAAGGCCTTTAATAGAACTACAGTAGAATGTAAATGAAGTAGCAAAATTTTATGAAGAGAAAGCTGAGTCCCTTTAATAGAACTACAGTAGAATGTAAATATGGATGACTAATGATCTAGTAATTTATCAATCAAACCTTTAATAGAACTACAGTAGAATGTAAATTTAGTTGTACTATCAAAGTATCAGGAAAACCGACATTACCTTTAATAGAACTACAGTAGAATGTAAATTTAGATAATTTAGGATACTTTTCTTCTTTCCATTCGCCTTTAATAGAACTACAGTAGAATGTAAATTAAGATAGCTTTAGATTCTAACTTTATGCAAATAGCCTTTAATAGAACTACAGTAGAATGTAAATACCACTATAGCAAATAAGATTATAAGCAAAGTTTATCCTTTAATAGAACTACAGTAGAATGTAAATACGTTTGTATCTTGACTACGAATCAAGAGGTTGGGGCCTTTAATAGAACTACAGTAGAATGTAAATATATATAAATAATTTCAACAAAAGTTTAATAAAAACCCTTTAATAGAACTACAGTAGAATGTAAATGACGATTTTGATAATAAACCTTGCGAATGTGCTATCCTTTAATAGAACTACAGTAGAATGTAAATGAAAATATAAATGATCCAGAGGTAACTCTATCTTGGGCCTTTAATAGAACTACAGTAGAATGTAAATCATTTCTGATATAGCTGGGTTAATTCTGAAAATTCCCTTTAATAGAACTACAGTAGAATGTAAATTAGCATCACCTAACTCCTCCACTGCTCCTGTTTGTGACCTTTAATAGAACTACAGTAGAATGTAAATTTGAAAACGATAGTTATTATGTAATGATCTGTGAGCCTTTAATAGAACTACAGTAGAATGTAAATTCCTTGACATAATAACTACAGCAGGCTTTGTAAGGGCCTTTAATAGAACTACAGTAGAATGTAAATGCCTTATGAGAGGGTAGTATTAAACAAAATGTACATGACCTTTAATAGAACTACAGTAGAATGTAAATCAATGCAATAGCTGTCAATCTGTGTCCCAGGAAGCGCCCTTTAATAGAACTACAGTAGAATGTAAATGTGTGAAAAGCTATTTGACAAGGTATATAAAAGCTACCTTTAATAGAACTACAGTAGAATGTAAATGAGAATCCCCGGCAGGACCTGTATAGGTCCTTCCGCCTTTAATAGAACTACAGTAGAATGTAAATTAAGTCCGGCTACATTACAAGAATTCATAAATAGTACCTTTAATAGAACTACAGTAGAATGTAAATGTATCATATGGTGCGTTTGCTCTTGCTTGTCTCAGAACCTTTAATAGAACTACAGTAGAATGTAAATGCTGGTGATAATTTAGCTTATGTAACTTTAGCTGGATACCTTTAATAGAACTACAGTAGAATGTAAATATAGATATTCCGTTAAATCCGACAGTACCAGGAGATCCTTTAATAGAACTACAGTAGAATGTAAATGTATATGATATATACTATAAGCAAAGTATAGATATGACCTTTAATAGAACTACAGTAGAATGTAAATATTGAAGAAGATATGTGGCAATTAATTAGGGAACAACCTTTAATAGAACTACAGTAGAATGTAAATTTATAAACTGATAATATATAATTCCTAAGGTTCTCCCCTTTAATAGAACTACAGTAGAATGTAAATATGAATTTCATTTGTGGTTACAAAATAATCAGGAACCTTTAATAGAACTACAGTAGAATGTAAATTGCATATGCCATGCGCCATCTCTATGCCGTTCAGGAACCTTTAATAGAACTACAGTAGAATGTAAATCAGGAAGCTGCAGCAAGCTATGGACCTGTAGCAAGACCTTTAATAGAACTACAGTAGAATGTAAATCTTCATGTTCTGCACAATATATCTTCACTTTCTTACCTTTAATAGAACTACAGTAGAATGTAAATACTCTCACATCCTGAAATAGAGGTCATCTAAGGTCCCCTTTAATAGAACTACAGTAGAATGTAAATGAGTAAGTTGTTATTTATGTCCATTACAACGACTAGGACCTTTAATAGAACTACAGTAGAATGTAAATGGGTGAAGCTGATTCTTTTATGACCACCATTGAAGATCCTTTAATAGAACTACAGTAGAATGTAAATGTTTCCCAGTCTGGGCAAACTTCAGCTGGGTCAAGGTACCTTTAATAGAACTACAGTAGAATGTAAATTAGCCAATTGGGGACCCAATATACGCCTTTCATATCCCTTTAATAGAACTACAGTAGAATGTAAATTATTATATATTTTATTTATCTCAAGCAATTGATACTAACCTTTAATAGAACTACAGTAGAATGTAAATATTAGCTATATTAGATTTTTCTCCTATTCGTTTGATTAGCCTTTAATAGAACTACAGTAGAATGTAAATTTTTTTATTTTTTATATTCCTGCTTGAGCAGGTTGAGCCTTTAATAGAACTACAGTAGAATGTAAATGACTGGGGAAAAAAATATTATTAAGTTTGGAGGGGTACCTTTAATAGAACTACAGTAGAATGTAAATTTATTTACTGCATAAATTACTGCCCTCAACGTCTTACCTTTAATAGAACTACAGTAGAATGTAAATGAGGATGGAGGTTTAACTGTACCTCAAGATATAAGAACCTTTAATAGAACTACAGTAGAATGTAAATGAACTGGTCTTCCACCTCTAGCATCTATTATTTCTCCTTTAATAGAACTACAGTAGAATGTAAATTATCTAGCGTTCTATGAGGACAATATTTCCCCGAAACCTTTAATAGAACTACAGTAGAATGTAAATATAGCTACTATAGAGCCAATTATATTAGATTCAATTACCTTTAATAGAACTACAGTAGAATGTAAATTTTTCCAATAACATACAATAATTATTAACATCTTTTCCTTTAATAGAACTACAGTAGAATGTAAATATGTGATAATGAGGATGATATATATCATCTTTAAAACCTTTAATAGAACTACAGTAGAATGTAAATCAGATGATAGAACATCCTTAGTTACTCTAATATCTTCCTTTAATAGAACTACAGTAGAATGTAAATCTGTAGTTACACTCAATCATGATGTGCGTAAGCCCCCCTTTAATAGAACTACAGTAGAATGTAAATACCAACTGATTCGAAGTTAGGATAAGCCTTTTTTAGCCTTTAATAGAACTACAGTAGAATGTAAATGAGACTCTGCAACCTTCAATTTAGTTATAGCAGATTTCCTTTAATAGAACTACAGTAGAATGTAAATTTTCTTCTTTTCTATATTTCTAACTATATTATAGCAACCTTTAATAGAACTACAGTAGAATGTAAATGCGGAACACTACTACATTTTTAGGAATGGGCAGCTTCACCTTTAATAGAACTACAGTAGAATGTAAATGTATTCTAAAATAGGGTTATAGTCTTCTGGATATACCCTTTAATAGAACTACAGTAGAATGTAAATGCAGCAGGAAGCAGCAACGAGCAATACTCAGGAATACCTTTAATAGAACTACAGTAGAATGTAAATCTCACATCCTGAAATAATTGACTGCAGCCTCAAGGCCTTTAATAGAACTACAGTAGAATGTAAATGTCTTACTAATAATATACCAGTATGTAGGGAGTGGGAACCTTTAATAGAACTACAGTAGAATGTAAATAATACTGTTTTACAATCATATGCATAATGAGTCAGTCCTTTAATAGAACTACAGTAGAATGTAAATGTTTTCATCTATTGGAATTACTACTGTATAATATTCCCTTTAATAGAACTACAGTAGAATGTAAATCAAAATTCACATTTAAACATTCTAACCCCTCCTAACCTTTAATAGAACTACAGTAGAATGTAAATATAGCTTTTACTCTTGGTCTTATACACGCTCTAACACCTTTAATAGAACTACAGTAGAATGTAAATCCTTCTGAAAGTTGAATAATCTATTCCTGCGTAGGCCCTTTAATAGAACTACAGTAGAATGTAAATTATTTTTTACGTATTCTTTCCAATTCATAAGTCATAGCCTTTAATAGAACTACAGTAGAATGTAAATCTAGAAACTAAGTAAAAACTTGTAAACGTACCCGGCCCTTTAATAGAACTACAGTAGAATGTAAATGAAGAAGTTCGGAAAAACATTGATACTGTAACCCTACCTTTAATAGAACTACAGTAGAATGTAAATTACTATTCCCTAACGATATGGGTAGTTGGCAGTTTACCTTTAATAGAACTACAGTAGAATGTAAATGATAATGTAGTTGAAAAGATAAGAGTAGCATTTAGAGACCTTTAATAGAACTACAGTAGAATGTAAATACACTTGGTGGCGGTAGTTAATGGCTATCATGGGCACCTTTAATAGAACTACAGTAGAATGTAAATTCTCACTTCTGTTCACCCTGTCATGCAAGCATCTTACCTTTAATAGAACTACAGTAGAATGTAAATTAGAGAGGTGGCGGTCTGATGGCAAATAACAAATGGCGCCTTTAATAGAACTACAGTAGAATGTAAATTCACCTGCATGCCAAGCGTTGCGGTTTTCAGGTATACCCTTTAATAGAACTACAGTAGAATGTAAATAGATGATAAAGTTGCAATTATTGAGGCTCAACACGGACCTTTAATAGAACTACAGTAGAATGTAAATTACGACAATGTTTATAAAGTCTGCTGTTGGCTGTCCCCTTTAATAGAACTACAGTAGAATGTAAATGTAAATCCTGTTTTGTCGCAAGAGGGAGAACCTTTGCCTTTAATAGAACTACAGTAGAATGTAAATTACCTCCTTAAATCCTCATATATAAGAGTTTGCTCCCCTTTAATAGAACTACAGTAGAATGTAAATGTATATTACGAAGGAAGAGATGATGGACACGATGCCCTTTAATAGAACTACAGTAGAATGTAAATACAAAATCTAGCTACTGGTGGAAGTGGTGGCTTAGGCCTTTAATAGAACTACAGTAGAATGTAAATTGAAAGAACTATAGCATCAACAAAAGATGGGAATTTACCTTTAATAGAACTACAGTAGAATGTAAATGGAGCATTTAGGAGAGCATTAGAAAAAGTAGATACCTTTAATAGAACTACAGTAGAATGTAAATATAAGATAGCTTTAGATTCTAACTTTATGCAAATAGCCTTTAATAGAACTACAGTAGAATGTAAATGATGATGGGTATTTAGAAGGTGAAGATGAATATTACCTTTAATAGAACTACAGTAGAATGTAAATGTATATGAGCCTAATTGGAATTTAACTCCTCCTTCAGCCTTTAATAGAACTACAGTAGAATGTAAATACCAAATACCTGATTCTAATATTTTTAATTATTATGGCCTTTAATAGAACTACAGTAGAATGTAAATATTGTTGATTCAATTACACAAAATTTAGGTGTACTTCCCTTTAATAGAACTACAGTAGAATGTAAATAAATATCCTTCTATACCATATATATGGATTTTTTTTCCTTTAATAGAACTACAGTAGAATGTAAATCGTTGTAACAGGTATATCTCCAGAATTTGATGAAATCCTTTAATAGAACTACAGTAGAATGTAAATATTAGATGTTGCAGAGAAAAGGTTAGACAATCATTCACCTTTAATAGAACTACAGTAGAATGTAAATAGTGCCAATAATACGATTATTAGAACATTTAAAGTTACCTTTAATAGAACTACAGTAGAATGTAAATGGAGAATTGCCAGGGATGAATGAAATAATAGCTGCCCTTTAATAGAACTACAGTAGAATGTAAATCCTAATCATCACCGAGACTCCAATTAATGTAGCTGCCTTTAATAGAACTACAGTAGAATGTAAATGAAGACCGAAACAGTCACTGGCAACACACAGGTAAGCCTTTAATAGAACTACAGTAGAATGTAAATTTGTAATAGTAAGGAAAAGAAATATGAATCTGATAACCTTTAATAGAACTACAGTAGAATGTAAATAGAGGAGTTGCAGAAATTCCATTATTTTTTGATAGACCTTTAATAGAACTACAGTAGAATGTAAATTCTACAGTAAATAAAATATTTCCTATAGCTGCATAACCTTTAATAGAACTACAGTAGAATGTAAATGGAGATAGGGGCATTGTCGTTTTGCTGCAGGAAATGACCTTTAATAGAACTACAGTAGAATGTAAATTGAAATAGATGTGCGTTGCCTTAACAAAGCTGTAAATCCTTTAATAGAACTACAGTAGAATGTAAATAGAAATATGGTGTAACGTTTGATATAGGAGATATTGACCTTTAATAGAACTACAGTAGAATGTAAATAAATATATATTACTATACTTTATTAATGTTGTCACCTTTAATAGAACTACAGTAGAATGTAAATCTGCTCCAACTACTTTGTGCTGTGTCATTCTATGACCCCTTTAATAGAACTACAGTAGAATGTAAATAACTTTTTAGTCTTTGAATTGCTCTTTCTTGGTCTAACCTTTAATAGAACTACAGTAGAATGTAAATCAAGAAGGAGATTGGAAAACAGGTATATTTTATGCTCCTTTAATAGAACTACAGTAGAATGTAAATGGGGGAAAGCGGTATTTGACGTGACCTCGATAAAAGCCTTTAATAGAACTACAGTAGAATGTAAATGTGAGATTCATTGCTTCCAATGGCATCGGTGAAGATACCTTTAATAGAACTACAGTAGAATGTAAATGAAGAATTAGAACCATTTATACGTCGCAAGGTCAAGCCTTTAATAGAACTACAGTAGAATGTAAATCCATATTTTTTAGTTATAGCTATAGACTTTGTGATACCTTTAATAGAACTACAGTAGAATGTAAATAATAAAGCTATCGAAATTTTTATTACTCATAAAGAAACCTTTAATAGAACTACAGTAGAATGTAAATAAACCAATGGTTGTTGATGAATTCAGTGTATGGATTCCCTTTAATAGAACTACAGTAGAATGTAAATCCGCATGGGTAGCTGGTGTAACTGCAGGAGCCAACACCTTTAATAGAACTACAGTAGAATGTAAATTTAAGATTGATGACCCTGAACATGGTGGAGTTGATACCTTTAATAGAACTACAGTAGAATGTAAATGCTGATGTGCCTGCATGATAAGCTACTTCATCTAAACCTTTAATAGAACTACAGTAGAATGTAAATCTCATTGCAGCAGTAAGATGTTTTAGGACTTCGTCCCTTTAATAGAACTACAGTAGAATGTAAATAGATTATGATGAAGGATTCTTTGCTTATACAGTTAGCCTTTAATAGAACTACAGTAGAATGTAAATGTAGAAAGAGTTAATAAAATAGCAAATTGATATTGCCTTTAATAGAACTACAGTAGAATGTAAATTACTTTATTTCCTTTTAGTTCTATCTCGTAATTATCCCTTTAATAGAACTACAGTAGAATGTAAATAGGATAGTAGACTTTTTGTTTAGTTCCTACTAATTTTCCTTTAATAGAACTACAGTAGAATGTAAATTGTTATCAGCGTGCCAGCGTTGCCGCATGGATGCACGCCTTTAATAGAACTACAGTAGAATGTAAATTTTGTAAAATTTTCCGGTAACGCTGTCTTGGATAACCTTTAATAGAACTACAGTAGAATGTAAATTTAGATGAAATAGCTTATCACGCTGGAAATAGGAACCTTTAATAGAACTACAGTAGAATGTAAATAACATTTATAAATGGTGTACAATCTGTGAATGCTTTCCTTTAATAGAACTACAGTAGAATGTAAATTTGTTCAAGGCTTAAGTTTATAGCTTACCTATGAGGCCTTTAATAGAACTACAGTAGAATGTAAATATGGGTATGGGTCTCCATACCCGTCGCATTTTTCCTCCCTTTAATAGAACTACAGTAGAATGTAAATAATAGTAGATGGGAAAACAAACAATTACAATTTTATACCTTTAATAGAACTACAGTAGAATGTAAATATACATGCAGATATGGACGTAAGGGAACGTATCCCACCTTTAATAGAACTACAGTAGAATGTAAATATAGCTACTATAGAGCCAATTATATTAGATTCAATTACCTTTAATAGAACTACAGTAGAATGTAAATTATTTTCTGTATTTTGTATACTATTATTTAAAAACACCTTTAATAGAACTACAGTAGAATGTAAATATTTTTAACTGGTATATCAGTAGCATTTGATTTAACCCTTTAATAGAACTACAGTAGAATGTAAATACTTATGTAGGCGTACCAGTAACAAAGATACTAGCACCTTTAATAGAACTACAGTAGAATGTAAATGCTGAATAAACTAAAGAAGTAGTATCTAGTGCTGCTCCCTTTAATAGAACTACAGTAGAATGTAAATTCTAAACCATTATATTGCTGCCCACGTCTTGCATTTCCTTTAATAGAACTACAGTAGAATGTAAATGAACTGGAAGCGTGTATACGAACCTAAAAACGTCAGCCTTTAATAGAACTACAGTAGAATGTAAATAAACCAGCCGGGAACATCTTCTTCATCGTCCCAACCCCTTTAATAGAACTACAGTAGAATGTAAATTAAATACACCAGTAATAAAATCCAATAGACCGACAACCTTTAATAGAACTACAGTAGAATGTAAATTTAACTACCGCCGCCTAAGGTTGGTGTCAGCGGACCTTTAATAGAACTACAGTAGAATGTAAATCCCCTTTCTTTTAACATATTACTGCCTAAATGGGTACCTTTAATAGAACTACAGTAGAATGTAAATTCTAAAATGGCTGAGAAGTTTTGATAT
>Ga0134097_1001301_pt1 | contig 19013 bp, 18 predicted proteins | sample 8_3taG_FD_94450 | JGI IMG/M metagenome (GOLD analysis project Ga0134097, IMG submission 94450) | Switchgrass degrading microbial communities from high solid loading bioreactors in New Hampshire, USA - 8_30_10_142_A2 metaG | ecosystem: Engineered > Bioreactor > Semi-continuous > Anaerobic >... | reverse complement strand
TGAGCAGTCTGCTCGACTGAAGACGGAGGGGGCAGCCACGCTGCCCCCAACCCAAAAAAGAGGGTGACATTATCACAGTCTAGTTAACGCCTTTCAGGGTGACATAATCACTGTCCGTTGACAATGGATTCTGTGGACCGTGGCGAGTCAGACGCGTAGTAATCCATGCGGCAATCCACATGGGAATCGCGATACGGCCCAAGCCAGGGTATCTACCTCAGACCCTAATGACGTCCCCGAGATTTCTTGAGTCTCTCGATCACCGGCGCTGCTTCAGGGCTCAAGAGAAACTCTTTGGTGGTCTCCGGGACAAGTACCGACCACCGCTCGTAGTCATCCGCCCTGAGGCCCTCCCTCACTTCAGAGGCCGATACCGGCCGGCCGTCGATCTCAAGCCGCGGTATCTCAATGAGCTCAACTCCATATTTCCTGAGGACCTCTTCCATGGTCCGGTTGTAGATCCGCGTGACCGGAGAATACGGTTCAGTACCGACAAATCTACGGTCTATTCGCAGCGCGGGCGCGATGTGCTTGCCGTATACCGTGGCGTCTATGCCGGCTCCCGCGCGGGCGTGGGTTGTCTCTTCGGCCGTGAAGTAGCTAGGGAAAGTAGCAAGTGACACGGTGTACGGCCCGGACGGAAGAACGGTTACGTTGGGCAGATGGGCGGTTCCCCGTTTCACCATTTCAAACCTCGCGGAGAAGGGAAAGGCAGACCGTTCCTCCTGGACGACAAACAAATAAACGTGGCGGCATGAGACTGCGGCTTGTTCCACAAGATATTGATGTCCAAGCGTGAAGGGGTTGCAGTTCATTACCATGCCGCCAACGCTTCCACCGACAGAAACAGCATGCCCGGCCAAATCCCGGGTGTAATCCTGAATAGAAGGCGTCCCGATCTCAAGCAGGGCCGCGAGAGACGTTTCGGCCAGCAGTCTGAATCCAAGGCTCTTGAAAAGGTCCACGTTGGTAGGACGGGTGAAGACAAACAGCCTGGTGTATCCCCGGTCATAGGCTGCCTGCACGAGGTAGTCAACTATCTTGGCCGAGAGTCCGACACCCCGCAGTTCGGGCTTCACTGCAAAACACTGAAGGATGTTCTCCCGGAGAGAACCGGTGGCGACAATCTCCTCGCCCTGCTTTACCACTACCGTAAGGTCGCTCTCGACGTCATAATCCAGGTTGTAGGACGCGAGAAAGTTGGCAACGGCTTTCTCGTCCTGTGCGAGCTGCAAGTCAAATCCGAACAGCCACATTTGGCGGAGTCCCTCCAAACAGGCTCGGCGTAAGGAGCAACTCTGAACTGGGGAAGCCTTGGTCCACGAAATAAAGGGCTATTGTAAGGGCGAGCAGGTCGGCTGCGCCTCCAGGGCTCAACCTCATACGGGAAAACGTGTCGTGCGCTTCGAGGATCATCTCTCGCCCGCGGTGAGTAAAGACGCTCCCGCAGTCGAGGATTCTCCTGCTCGTCTCGTGCATGAGTTCGATGCCAGAAGCCCCCAGTCTCCTCAGCACTGTGGTGTCCACAACCACCGACATCATACTGATGAGGGCGTGAACCGCCGAGTCGTTCAGACCCAGCGAACACCGCAACCCGTGCTCAAAGGCGGGATATCCTACCTTCTCCACCACCGGGAATCCTGCCTCGGCTTCGCCCCGAGCTCCCGTCGCGGCTCTCTCCAAGCGCCTCAAGTTCTCCACACTCTGCAAGTTCTGCAAATCTGCTTGGCGACCGAGATATCCAAGATCCGCCTCCGGAAGCTCCCTAGCGCATAGCCCGGCACACGCTTCTCTGACTGTCCCGTAAAACTCTAGTGATGGGACCTTCTGGCCCCGTGCCAGGCACAGGCCGGCCACTCCTGCCGCAATTCCCAAGAGGAATAGCTGTCCCCTCTGGGTATTCACACCGTGGGAGGCCTCGAGCAGCTCCCGTTCGGCATCACGGCCGACGCTTCTCAGTTTCTCGAAGAGCTCCTTTGGCGTTTGGTCCGGCTCCTCGAGCCCCAACCGGGCGAATTCGGTAAAGTAGGACGCAAGCACACTGCTCCCGATCATGAACGTCAGGTGGTTCATATCGTCGTGAGCTCCGGTGTCCCTCGGGCTGACAAGTCCGGGGGATGGCGTCACGCACACTTCGAAAAGCGAAGCCGCAGAAAAGCAGGCACCTAGCCGCCTTGCTTCGGCTAAATACGTCTGCTTCTCCATGTTCGTGACCCTCTTCCCCGCCGGGCTCACTTCACTCAACCCTCTCACCCTACTACTGACTACTGCTGACACTACTGATGACAGTGCTGACTACTACTAACTGCCGCTAAACATCCAAAAGGCGCCTGGCCGCAGAGATCACTTCATCCGGCTTGTGGGCTCCACGCTTTCGACAGGTGTGCGCATCTTCGGAACACACGAGGCACCTTCTCGGGGCCATACCGAGCATGCCCCTATCGACGACACCTTCCGCGACAATGACGTCCAGGTCCCAGAGCCGGCCTTTAGGGCTACTCTCCTCTACTGTGACCATGGACCGCTTGACCACACGTGCATCTGTCTCATCCAAGGCCAGGAGGCACAATGGGCCGAAACACGTGTGGACGCGGATCTCTTCTCGGATGATCGCACCTACCCAAGACAAACCGGCTTTCGTCATCTCGACTGCATCCGCAAACAAGCGCTGCCACTCGTATCTCAAGTACCCGCCGGGCAAGCTCAGTCCGACTTGGACCAACACGGGCCGCTTCTCGAGGAGCTCCTGTTGCAGCCAGTACAGCCGCTCCTTATCCTCGAGAACCTCCTGGACCCGGAGCAAACGCCCCCTCTCCTCGAGCACACCGCGCTCCGGCCGGGCTGAACGCTCCTCCTCTCCAGAAGCATCCCGCCCCGGCCAGAGCAATCGGGCCCTCCCCTCGTGGAAACTTGCCATCAAATTACTCTCCTAACCGTGTCGATGAGGGTGCCGTCACGGTACTCGATGAGCGCCACTATCTCATCTCCGAGAGCCAGTTCCTCCGGCTTGCCGGTCAGCCTTTCCGCGCGTTCCTGGAGTTCCTCGATGCTCACAGTGTCAATTCCTGCGTCCTTAAGCCTTGCCTTAAGTTCGGGATTACGCGGGTTCACGGCGACACCGTACTGGGTGACCAGGGCGTCAATGCACTCTCCCGGGGTTACAACGGTGTGGACGCGGTCCACTACGATGGGGAACCGGCCTCTTATTAGTGGCGCAGTAACCAGCCTTAGTTTGGCCCCGGCAGCGGTGTCGGGATGTCCGCCCGAAGCCCCCATCATGATGCCGTCGGAACCGGTCATTACGTTCACGTTGAAATCGAGGTCTATCTCGGTCGCGCCGAGCATCATGATGTCTAGGATGTCCGACGTGCAAGTCTTCGTATGGGGGTTCGCGTAGAAAGACGCGGACATCTCCACGTGCCTGGGGTCATCCCTCAGGCTCTCAACGGCTACAAGGTCAAAGCACTGGGTATCGAGTATGGCGTCGATCAAGCCGTCTTTGAGCATCCCTACGATATAACCCGTGATGCCGCCGGTGGCGAACCTTCCCCTCACTCCCGTGGCGGCCATCCTCTCCCTCAAGAAACGTGCCACCGCCAGCGAAGACCCGCCTGCGCCTACCTGGAAAGAGAAACCCTCGCGGAATAGCCCGGAAGCCTCGATCACACGGCAAGCCTTCTCGGCGATAAGGAGTTCCATGGGGTCGCGGGTGAGGCGTGTGACGCCTGACATAATGCCTTGCGGGTCCCCTACTTTATCGACCACGACCACGTAGTCCACTTGGGTCTGCGGGATGCTGATCGGTATGGCCGGGTAGGGGACCAGCGTATCCGTGACCGCCACCACGCACTCGGCGTACTGCGCGTCGGCGAAGGCATACCCCAGCGAACCGCAGGCCGTGGGGCCATTGATGCCGTTTAGGTTGCCGTACTCATCCGCGTTGGGGGCCGCTATGAAGGCGACATCGATCTTGAGTTCACCTGACTCAATGGCCCTAACGCGCCCGCCGTGGGACCTGATCATGACCGGGGCCTTCAGCAAGACCTCCCGGGACAGCACCTCGGCCAGCTCTCCGCGAAGGCCGCTGGTGGTGATAGCGGTGATGACTCCGGAACGGATGTGGGGGATGATCTCCTTATGAATGCTCTGGAGGGAACTGGCCGCGAGGGTCAAGTCCTTGATCCCCATCGCCGCGATCTCATTCACTACCCTGTTTACAAGAAGGTCTCCGTTCCTGAAATGATGGTGGAACGATATGGTCATCCCGTCCTTGAGGCCACTGGCCTCGATCGCGGCTCTCAGAGAAGGGAGAAGCTTTTTCCCGCCCGTCCTGCGTATGGTCGGCCCGAAACGCCTGCCCTTGGGCGGCGTGGCGAATACGCCGGCATACGGGCGGAACTCACCAAGACCCTCCACATACGTCGGGACCTCGCGTCCCACAGCGTTAATTGCCACTTGTGTCACCGCCCTTCGTCATACCCACAGCTTGCGCCAGCTGCAGAACTCTCTCGGCCTTGGAAACTATGGGACCGTCAACCATCCTGCCGTTTACGGCGATGACTCCGGAGCCTCGCCTTTCGGCCTCCTGGATGGCGGCCATGATTGCTTCCGCGCGCCGTACCTCGCTCTCGCTGGGCCGGAAGACCTCGTGGACGATGGCCACCTGTCGCGGGTGCACGCAGCTCTTGCCTGCAAACCCCATCTGTTTCGCCCTCTGGACATCCGCCCTGAAGCCTTCGTCGTCGTCCACGTTGGAGTACACCGTGTCGATGGGCTGTATCCCCGCCGCCCGGGCAGCCATAACGATCAGGGCCCTGGCAGTGAACAGCTCGAAGCCGTCCCTGGACCTCTCGGACTGAATGCTGTTGGTGAAATCCTCCGCCCCGAAAGACAGGGCGACCAGCCGCTCTGAGGCGCGGGCTATCCTTTCGGCGTTAAGGACTCCTCTGGCCGTCTCGATCGCGGCCATGAGCTTCACGGTCCCATGCGGTATGTCGTGTTCCAGCTCAACTTCGCCGATCATGCGGTCGGCCCACACGATGTCCTCGGGCTCCTCAGTCATCGCCAGACGGAGCATGTTGGGTCTTGCGGGGACCAGAGCCCGGATATCGTCTTCACAGTACGGAGTGTGTCGGCCGTTAATGCGGATAACCGTCTCGCAAGAGCCGAAGTCCAGCGTCCTCAAGGCCTCGACCACGAGGTCCCTGGCGGCATCCTTCTGGTTCACCGAAACTGCATCTTCAAGGTCTAGGATGATGCTGTCGGGCCTAAAGACAGGTGCGCTTATGATCATGCTGGGGTTATTGCCCGGAACAAACATCATACTGCGACGTAATCTGTTACGCATTGGTGGGAGCCTCCATTGCTCGCTTTAGAGCGGTTGTCACCCGGGCCCGCAACACGAAATCCAGGGCGCCGTGGTCTATGATCTCGAAGCGAGCATTGCGGACTCCCAGTTCCTGGGCTGTCTGCCTAACCGTATTCCTTATCGCGTTTGAAAAGCGCGGAGACACCTTGCTCTCTATATGAATGCTCACTTCGTCTTCTTCACAAGGCGAAACCCTTACCATGACATCGCCCGACTCAAGGCTTCCTGCCTGAGCATTGCGATACAACATCCGTGTCACCCCTAGCTGTGCCAAACGCACTTTTCTGACTTCCTATACTCCGGTTTCGAATGTGTACTCAACGAACTCCCCTTGGCAGGGCGGTCCGGCACAGATATGGGCCGTTCGTTCCTGGAAATCGATGATCAGGGAGGCAACCGTGCCGCTTCGCATCGCCCGGGGCACGCTCACGTCCGCAGGATGACGGCAGATAGCGTGCGGGTAGTTTTCGTGGTCACTCATGCACTCCTTTATGTAAGGGACAGTTATCTCGCCGTGCTTGCGCATAAGAAGCTCCCTCAGCCGGTCGCCTCTGGGCGACGTGCCTAGGGCGTTCAGGTCCTTGTTCACGACAAAATGATTGGCGTGAGTGACTATGCCTTCCGACGGCTCGATGATGTCGGCGCCCTTGGGATGGGCCTCGATGTCAACCGCACGTCCGTCACTTGACGCAAGGAGCATATTGTTTGAGACGCTGCGAGTAGCAGTAAGGAGGAGCTCCTTTGCCTCATCGAAGGTCTTGCTGGCGAGCACCTTGCGCCTCAGGAAGGTAACCGGGATGCCTACCCCCCTCGTGTCGTAGACAGACTGCAGGGAGTTGTTGCAGAGCCCGACGCCGTGAGAGTTGAAGCCCTCGCGCATGAGCTGGCCGGCTTCGGTGAGACCCAGTACGCAAGTGCCGTCCGGCTCTTCTATCGATAGCACCACAATGTTGTCTATGACGCCGATGCGGAGGTCCCAGTTTTTCACGAGCAGGGTCTTGCCGCCTTGAGACGCTTCGGGAAGGATGGCGGCAGTGGTACACTCCTTCTCACGCGGGAACTTCGTGATCTCGTAGCGGCAGTTCACCACCATGAGGTCCCCGAAGTCGACGCCGGCGCCTAAGGCAATGCCCTCTGCCTCTTCGAGGACTTCGGGCATCCTCTGACGGATGAGGGGGACGTACGACAAGGCGTATTGCCTAGTCTCTTCCCAGGTATGGCTAAGCGTCTTGGCAAAGAGCTCTCTGTAGCTCTCAATTCCCGCACGGATCTTATCCCTGGCCTGTACCCCGTACTGCCTGCCCCTCTCGGTCGGGGTGGCCCCTTTGACTTTCACCAACTGAAAAGTGCCCATGCTAAATCCCCTTCCGGATCAAAGTGAGTACTTCACGTACTCCGCCTCACAGGGCGGACCGGCGGCCACAAAAGCCACGCCGCGGGTGAGGTCGTAGATGGCGCTTCCCACGGTGATGCTGCGGTACTCTAGCGGAATGGTCACATCCCGCGGGTGCCGGCATATGGCCTGAGGGTAGTTCGCGTGATCGCACAGGCACTTCATGATGTGGGCAACGTCTATGGAACCGCGCTTGGCGCTCAAGAGCTCCTGCAGCCTGTCGCCCCTGGGGCTTGTCTCCAGAGCATGGATGTGGGACTGCACCACAAAGTGGTTGGCGTGCGCGACTATTCCTTGAGTCGGGTGGATCTCATCGACTCCACCGGGGTATGTCTCAAGGTCGACGGCGGCGCCCTCAGCCGAGGCAAGCATGTAGTTGCAGGACACCGCCCTGGCTGCCTTCTTCACCGTTTCGACGGCTTCCTTAAACGACCTACACCTAAGCACGGCGCGCCTCATGAACGTTGAGGGGATGCCCACGCCGGCGCTATCGTATATGGACTGAAGGTTGTTCGCGCAGAGGCCTATTCCGTGGCTGTTCATGCCGTTCCGGATGACCTGACCTGCCTCCGCCAATCCTATTACCCTCGTGCCATCCTGTTCTTTGGCACGTATAACGACTATGCTGTCGATGATCCCGGCCCGGTAGTCCCAGTTCTGCCCAACGTATGTAACGGATCCGCCACTGGCCTCGGGAAGCACCGCAAATGAAGTGCATTCATTGGCCTGGGGAAACTTCAGGATCTCGTAACGGCAGTTAAGGAGCATGATGTCGTCAAAGCCTACTCCGGCTCCGTCCGCGATACCCCTGCACTCTTCCAAGATCTCAGGGAAAGCGCTTTCCACCAGGGGAACGTGGGCCAGAGCGCGTCTCTTGGCCTTCTCCCAGTCCACGCCGAGTCTCTCGGTGAACATCTTCTTGTAGCCGTCCACACCCGCGCGGATCTTGGAGCCGGCCTGCTCTCCGTACTGCTTGCCCATCTCGTATGGAGTACCGGGCGAGACTTCTACAAACTGGAACGTTTTCATACTGCAACTCCTCCCCTCTCTAGGCCGCGCTCACTGTACAACGTGCAAGTCACAAAGTGGTTCGGGCTTACCTCCACCGCCGCAAGGTCCGGGCTCTGGCACGCCGGCTTGGCATGAGGGCAACGCGGCTCAAACCTGCAACCGGGCTTCGGGTTTACGGGGCTTGTGACCTCGCCTTTTATGACCTTTAGCTGCCTGCGGTACTTGAGGTTCGGTATGGGGATGGCCTCGAGCAGCGCCTTCGTGTACGGATGGCACGGATTAGAGAAAAGCTCCTCGGTGGGGGCGTACTCGACGCACTTGCCGAGGTACATGACCGCAATGTTGTCGCTTATGTGCTTTACCACGCTGAGGTTATGCGTGATGAACATGTAGGTCAGGTTTCGCTCGTCCTGGAGGTCCATCATGAGGTTCAGGATCTGTGCTTGTATTGATACATCCAGAGCCGACACGGGTTCGTCGCACACGATGAAGTCGGGGTTCAGTGCAAGCGCTCTGGCTATGCCTATACGCTGGCGGCGTCCCCCGTCAAGCTCGTGGGGGTATGTGTTGACGAAGCGCTCGGCGAGCCCCACTACACCCATGAGCTCAAACACTCGCTCGATGATATCATCCTTATTCTTGAGCATCCCGCTTACCTTGATGGGTTCGGCGATGATCTCGCTTACCGTCATCCTCGGGTTCAGTGAAGCGTACGGGTCCTGAAATATGATCTGCATGCGCTTGCGCATCTCGGTCATGCTCTTCTTGCCGTAGTCCAGGATGTTCTCGCCGTCAAAGAACACCTCACCGGAAGTGGGCTCGATCAGCCTGAGCAGGAGCCTTCCCAATGTGGACTTCCCGCACCCTGATTCGCCTACTACTCCAAGGGTCTCGCCCCTCATGATGCTGATGTTAATGTCATCGACGGCGTGAAGCAGCCCGCGGGCAGTCGGGAAGTACTTCTTGAGATTCTGCGTCCTCACTAGAGGCTCTTCCATAGGTGACCCTCTCCTTCCTATCACCGATCGCCCTTGGCGTTCTGGGGAAAATGACACTTGATCTGGTGAGTGCCCAGTTCCACAAGAGCGGGAGACGTCTGCGTGCATATATCCTTCCGGTACGGGCAGCGCTCGGCAAACCTGCAACCCGGCGGCAGCTCCGTCGGGTCCGGCATAAGGCCATCGATGGGGTTAAGCCGGTCGGTCTTCTTGGTGAGGTCCGGAACAGACCCGAAGAGCCCGATCGTATAGGGGTGATGGACCTCGCCTTCGAAGATGTCCTGCACGGTACCCTTCTCTACTATCTCGCCGGCGTACATGATGGCGACCGAGTCGCAGATCTGGGCGACTACTCCCAAGTCGTGGGTTATGAGTATCATTGACGTGTTCAGGTTGTCCTTGAGCTCGTTCATCATGGTGAGGACCTGAGCCTGGATCGTCACGTCAAGAGCCGTAGTCGGCTCGTCGGCCAGCAGGAGTTTTGGATTGCACGCCAGCGCGATGGCTATGACTACCCGCTGCTTCATGCCGCCGGAGAACTGGTGCGGGTACTCGATCTTCCTTTCGGCGGGAATACCTACCATCTCCAGCATCTCGTCAACTCTTGCCTCGATCTCGCTCTTGGATAGGTCCCGGTTGTGAAGTTTTATAACCTCGCCTATCTGCGTTCCGACGGTGTGCATCGGGTTAAGGCTCGTCATGGGGTCCTGGAATATCATGGAGATGTCGCTCCCGCGCATCTCGCGCATCTGGGCCTCGCTGAGGTCCAAGATGTTCTTGCCCTCGAAGTAGATCTCCCCTGAGGTAATGAACCCCACTTTGTCGGGCAGAAGACGCATTATGCTCAGAGCCGTCGTGGTCTTGCCGGCTCCCGTCTCTCCCACTAGGCCCAGTGTAGTGCCCTTTTCCAGGGTAAGGTTTACTCCGTTCAAGGCGTATATGTCGTGATCGTCCGTCTTGTACATGACGTGCAAGTTTCTTATGTCCAGCAACGTCTCCATCGCGTCATCTCCCTACCAATCCGTAACATCAGTTCTTGAGTCTCGGGTCGAGAGCATCCCTGAGGCCGTCTCCGACGAGCGTGAGCGACATGACTACCAGCACAATGGCTACTCCGGGCGCGATCGCGAGGTGGGGGTAGTACCGGAGCTGCGTTTTCGCGGCCGACAACATCGAGCCCCACTCAGGAGTGGGCTCCGAGATTCCAAGCCCGATGAAACTCAGCGACGAGATAGTAATGACTGACCTGGCCACGGTCTGGGTCACCTGAACCAGGATCGGTCCCATGGCGTTCGGGAGTATGTGCCTGAAAATGATCCTTGCGTCACGCGCTCCGCAAGCCCGGGCAGCTTCGACGTATTCCTGGCTGGTCACCGACAAGACGGATGACCTCACGATCCTTGACATACGCGGCGTCTGGGAAATGCCCATCGCGAGGATCAGGTTTGGCATGCTTGATCCGAATGCTGCTACTAGGGATATGGCCATAAGGGTGTTCGGTATGGCCATGAACACATCCATGGTCCTCATCAAGATGTTGTCGACGGCGCCTCCGTAGTAGGCGGCTACTGAACCGATTATGGACCCGAGGGTCAAAGACACGCAGACCGTCGCAACTCCTACGAACATTGAGATGCGTCCGCCGTAGATAACCCTGGCGAACACGTCCCTGCCGAACTCGTCGGTCCCGAGAAGGTGTTTAGGCGATGGCTTCTGGAAACGTTCGGGGATGTTCTGCTTTATGGACATCTCCTTGTCGAGGTACAGGTCAGCACCCAAAACGGCGACGAGCATCACCAGGAACAAGACAAGGCCCAACCTGGACATGCGGTTCTTCCTGAATCTCATCCACACCGCCTTGGCCTGGCTCTTCTTGCGGAACTTATGCATCTTCGCTGCGGCCTCTCCCGAGGAGGCACTCCGTACGATGTTGCTCATGCGCTCACCTTCTTTGCCTTAGGCGCCCCGAACCGGGACTTGAGCCTCGGGTCTATGTAGGCGTACACGATGTCGACAAGGAGGTTCATGACGCTGGCTATTAAGGCCGCAAAAAGGACGGATGCCGTAGTCATCGGTACGTCTTTGGCTCTAATGGAGTTGATCATCAGCTGCCCCAGGCCGGGTATGGCGAAAACCTGCTCAATGACGATGGCTCCGCCGAGCGCGTTGCTGAAGTTGGTGCCGATGATCGTGACCACGGGAAGAAGCGCGTTCCTAAGCGCGTGGCCAAAAACCACTCTGCCTTCTTTCGCGCCTTTGGCCCTTGCTGTACGGATGTAGTCCTGGCGTATTACCTCGAGCATCGTCGAACGGGTCATTCGAGCGGTGGAAGCAAGCGTACTGGCCGACGTCGCGATAGCAGGAAGGATGAAGTCCCGCCACGCCCCGGAGAACAGTGAAGGAAGAAGCCTGAGCTTCACCGAGAACACGAGGATTAACATCATTGCGAACCAAAAACCGGGCATTGACGTAAGGAGGAGAGTCGCGCCCAGCACCGTACTGTCGGCGACCGAATACTGCTTGGCAGCCGATAGCACCCCGACGGGCAGCCCCAGGGAAACTGCGATGATCGTGCTGACAACCGCCAGTTGGATGGTATTAGGAAGTCGCGTGATTATCTCTTTCGTTACCGGAATCCTGGTCCTGTAGGAATTCCCGAAGTTCCCTCGCAATGCTTCTCCTATGTACCTCAGGTACCGGAGCACGAAGGGATCGTTCAGGCCCATCTTCTCTCTGAGCGCTTCGTATTCCTCAGGCTTGGCGCCTTCACCGAGTATCATGATGGCGGGGTCGCCCGGAGTGAATTCCATGATGGCGAACACGATGAAAGAGACCCCAAGCATGACCGGTATCATCATCAGAATTCGCCTGGCTATGTACTTGGCCATCTCCGCACTCCTCTCGACAGGGACTGCGGTGGAAGTGCCTCCACCGCAGTCCGGGCATTGCTAACCAGGCTCTTACTGCTCGAAGTACATCTTGTAGACCGCATACCTATATACAGGGTGCGGGTAGAAGTTCTTGAGTTTAGCGCTGAAGAAGGCGCTCACGTTGGTCGAGTAGATCGGGATAAGGGGAACGTCTTCCTTAAGGATCTCATATACCTGCCAGTACAGCTCGAGCCTTTCTTCGTTGTCCGAAGACTTCCTGGCCCTCTCAATGAGGTCGTCGACTACAGGGTTGGAGTAACCCGAGTAGTTGTTGCCGCCACCCAGCATGCCGCTGTGGAATCTCCTGGTGAGAACGCTGTCGGCGTCGCGGACCGTGGCGTTAATCATACGGAGGCTGGCTACGAAGTTTCTCTTGTCGCCGACGTCCTCGAGATAGGCGGCGCGCTCCATCTTGTCGAAGGTAACCCTGATGCCGATCTGTCTGAGCTGCTCCTGCACGATCTCGGCCGGCTTCATATAAGTGTCCGAGCCCTGCATGCTGAAGACAACATCGAAACCGTTCGGATATCCGGCTTCGGCCATAAGAGCCTTGGCCTTTTCGATATCCTGTTCGTACCACGGGAAGTCAGGTATATACCCGAAGACCGAAGTAGGAACCAGGCAGTTCGCTACCTCTGCCTCGCCGTTTACGGCTCCGATCGCGATTTCCTCACGGTTCAGAGCGTATGCGACGGCCTGGCGGAGCCTCTTGTCGGTGAAGATGCCATCGGTGACGTTGAAGGTGATGTGGTGCAACCCTACTCCCGGGCATTCAACGTGACCTATCTGGGGAAGGGTTTTCAAGTACGGCTCGTCGGCATCCGCTATGCCGTAGTAGACGTCTAGGGTGCCGTCCTCAAGGGCGATCGCACCGGCCGACGCGTCGGGGACCAGCTTGTAGATAAGGTTCTTGATCTTGGCGGGACCATCCCAGTAGTCATCGAACCTGGTGAGGACGAGCGAGTCGCCGCTCCTCCATTCGACCATCTTATACGGTCCGGTTCCGCAGGGGTTCCTGGAGAAGTCAATTCCGGCGGCTTCGGCCTCAAGGACGGCCCTCTTGCTTACGATGCCGTAGGTCATGTTTGTCATGACGTCTAGAATCGGTCCGTAGGGGTACTTGAGGACGCACTTGACGGCCATGTCGCCGACCTTCTCAAAGTGGTCGATGGCCTCGCTGATGCCGCTCGAATAGCTGGAGTCCAAGGACCTCTGCAGTGAGAAGTACACGTCATCTGCAGTCATGATGTCGCCGTTGTGGAACTTCACGCCTTCCCTGAGGTAGAACGTGACTTCCGTGCTGTCCTCGTTGAACTCCCAGCGAGTGGCAAGACCGGGGATCAGCTTCGTGTAGTCGGTCGGGTCTTCCCTAACAAGCGCATCGTAGATCTGGTACATCATCATGTGGGTAACAGTATCTTTGCTTGTAGCAGGGTCAAGTGAGGATGCTTCTGCGTTAACTCCCCACAAGAGGGTGTCCTTGACCGGCGCCTCAGACTCCTCAGGCGTCTTGCCGCAACCTGACAAAACGGAAGCGACAGAAATCAGGGCCACCAACAAGAGAACACCAAAGCGTTTCAACTTTTCCTCCTCCTGTCTTTATCAGGCCTATGTACTGCTGGATCTTTCACTAGATCCTCCCTTATGCGGTAGGTATACCCGTATACCTGTATACCATCGAAGAGTGCATTCGTCGTCGCCTCCAAAAATCCTTCAGGGTTTATTTGTGAAAGGCCGAATTAGTACGCAGCCGCACCATGGCTGCATGGATGCAGAAACTCGGGGTCTGTGCGTGGTCTATTTCCACTGGAGCAAGAAGGCTTTCTTGGCGTTTTCCGCATGCTGCCTCGCGAGCTGTTCGGCCCTTTCACCGTCTCTCGCAGCGAGGGCTTCGACAATAGCGGCATGCTCCTCCCAGGCCTGCTTCTGGCGCTCTTGAGTGGTCAAGCTAACACCGCGCAGGCAGCGTATCTGTCCCGCGAGGTTGTCTATGAACTGGGCAATCCGGTGGCTGCGGCTGGCCCCGATGATAATGGCGTTGAACCGGGCATGTGCCTTCATGTACGCTTCACGGTTCTCTGAACCGGGACGCATGCTCTCAAGGAGGTTCCGTAGGCTCCTAAGCTCCCTTGCCGTGATGTTGCTCGCGGCACGCCGGGCGCACAATCCCTCAATGACCGCTCTAAGGTCGTAGATGTCAATCGCATCGTCCCTGTTGAGCCCGGCTACTACCGTTCCCCTCCGAGGTATCTCTACTGCGAAACCATCCTTCACCAGCATCCTCAGGGCTTCGCGCACGGGAGTCCGGCTTACGCAGAGCTGCTGCGCGAGCTGGGATTCCACGAGGCGATCTCCCGGGACGAACCGCCCGCCTATGATAGCAGAGCGAAGAATGTCGTACACGATGTCGCGTATGGGTCGTGGGTCTGTGATGTCTACGGGTGTGAGTTCAACCATGTGCGTCGGCCCCCATATGTAAGGTTATTTCGAAATCGATGTTATCATCTGACCCGGTCGACAGTCCACGTTCTGTAATGCAGGCCACACCATGTATGGTTTGGAAAAGGAGCAATGAGCCTGAAGAAGGACACCAAAAAGGCGTTAGGAAGAGCACTAGAAGAGCACTAAGAAGAGCATTAAGAAGGGCATCAACAAGGAGCGTATTCCTGCCCACTTGAAGAGCTTTGCGGTGTAGACTGGGTGTAGACTAGATGTGGACGGATGTAGATCAGCCGTAGATCAGTAGACCAGATGTGTATCGGATTTGCCTAGATGAGACTTGGATCAGACCCAGACCGGTCGCGTGGCCGGCCAGTAGAGACAGATCTCGTAACGGTGGTGTCAAACATGCCCTTCCCTATGACGCACCTTATCATCGCCAGGAACATCCTGAACGCTACTTCTCAGGTCAAAAATCATTCCCAGTTCATGCTGGGCTCCATTGCGCCGGACGCGGTCCACTTTCGTCCGGATTTCGAAAGCGACATGAAGAAGGTATCCCACCTTGTGGTCGGCGATGAGAGGTGGGGATGGGTCACCGACAACACCGGGTGGAAGGAAAACGTACTCACGTTCCTGAGCTTCATGAAGGACGAAGACCCCGACTTCATCATGGGATATTGCGCGCACATCCTCGCCGACATAAAGCACAACATTGAGATCTGGACTCCGTTCAGGATTGAGCACGAGCACGAACTCAGGTCTGGCCGCAGCGCCCTTCACATGGAAGCCGTCGAAGTCGACTTCGAACTTTACAAGGATTGCCCGGACAGGCCAACGATGTGGGAACTCTTAGAGCGTGCGCAGCCCATTGATATCTCCGGAGTAGTGGATGCCTCCGACATTGATAGGGCCAGAGCCCACCTACTGCATAAGCAGTACGAGGGACGGAAACCCGCAGATATGTCCGGATACAGGCACGTTACGGTCAAGCGAATGACCGACTTCGTCGAGGAAGCGTGGCGGGAGATCGCTAGGGATCTTGGGCTTGTGGGTAAGTAGTGCCCATGGAACCAGAGGACCTGTGGGACCTGCGCTCTAGCGCCCGATTCTCAACACTATATGCGCCCTGAAGCCCAGTGAATGTCAAGCACCTGGGCTGTGGTGCACAGTTAACGCAAAGATGTGTACCCCAGCGCCCACAAAATCCTAGAACATGGGACTTAGTGCACATTAATCGCGAAGATGTGGGCCGTGGTGCTCAGGTAAGCCAAACAAGTGGGCCGTGGTGCCCACTTATTCCCAAGACATGTGCACTAGAGCCCGGTTAGCAAAACTATGTGTACCCCAGCGCCCACAAAATCCTAGAACATGTGCACTAGAACCCAGTTGTCAGAACCATGTGCACCCTACGGCCCACTAAGCTCCAAGACCTATCCCGAGGAGCCAGTCTCCCATGCCGGCCATGCAAGACAATGGGTGGGCCGGAGCACTGTCCCACCCACCCGCAACAAGCACTCACATGCTGCGGATTACCAAGTCACAGCATCAGGGTCCCAAGACTCTCCGCATGCGCCCTTCATGCGTGCCAGGTAGACAACATCGTCCTTGTCGATCTCAAAATCAAACACGTCTGCGTTTTCCTTGATACGTCCGGCACTGGTGGACTTAGGCAGCGGCAGGAACCCCATCTGCAGGCTCCACCGGACAAGGAGCTGGGCGACAGTCTTGTTGTACTTTGCTGCGATCTCCTTTATCTCAGGCACTTGGAACGCCTTACCCGTGCCAAACGGGCTATAAGCTTCCAGGAGCATGCCGTGCTTTCGGCAATATGCCACCAGATCATCTTTGGTATCTCCGGGACACAGCCTGATCTGGTTTACCATGGGCACGACTTCGGCCGTCTCGAGCAATGCATTGATGTGATGCTCAAGGAAGTTGCTGATGCCGATGGCCCTTATCCGCCCGGCTTTGTACAGGTCCTCCATAGCCCGCCAGGTCTCCGCATTGGCCTCTTTCCACATATGTCTGAACCCCGCGGGATTAGGCCAGTGGATAAGGTAGAGATCAAGATAATCGAGGCCCAGCCTCTCAAGAGTCTCCTCGAAGGCTTGCTTGGTCTCGTCGTAGCCCCGGACCGTGTTCCAGAGTTTGCTCGTAACAAAGATCTCTTCTCTGGGAATTCCGCTTTCCGTGACCGCCCGGCCCACGCTCGCCTCGTTGCGGTACACGGCAGCCGTATCGACATGGCGGTACCCGAGGGACAGCGCATCCCTCACCGCGTTGTAGGCCGTTTCCCCGTCAGGAGTCTGCCAGGTGCCCAGCCCAATGCAAGGGATCTCCACGCCGTTTTTCAGGGTGTAGGTGTCAGTAAGGCTTTGCATGTGTGAACCTCCTTACCGTACTAACTGTCAGAGTATCAGGGCGCCCTTATGATGCCCTGAAGTCCAGCAACTCAGCACTTCGACGCGCGGGCGCATATTCCTTACAGGCGGCACTATCAGATAGCCTAATCCCTGAGAAGCGCTTCTTGTAGTAGTATCCGTCACCTTACAGCGTACCGGACCTGCGTGCTTCTTCCGGAGCACCTCAACCGACAAAGCCCCCGTGTGCTCTCCTCCTCAGCGCCTCACCTGGCAAAGCCTCCATGCGCCCTCCTCCTCAGCACCTCGCCCGGCAAAGCCCCCGTATGCTCTCCTTCATCAATAACAACTTGTCCGTTTACCACCACGGTCGGCACTCCGAACGCATAGCTGTACGGCTTCTCGTAAGTCGCTGTGTCGGCCACAGTGTCCGGGTCGAATACTACAATGTCGGCCTTCATCCCCGGCCTCAAAAGGCCCCTATCCATCAGTCTCAACTTTTGGGCCGGCGCGGAGGTCATCCGCCGGACGGCTTCCTCCAGTGTAATAACCTTTTTCTCGCGGACATAATGACCGAGAACACGCACGAACGTTCCGAACGTCCTCGGATGAGGCTTCCCTACCGCAAGCGGGCCTTCGATGTGCGACGCGCCGGAATCCGACCCCACCATACCTGCAGGATGCCTCATGATCCTCTCCAGATCTTCGTCTCCTATGGTGAAGTAGACCATCCTCGGTGTGCCCTCGAACTCAAGCAGTAGGTCGAAGCAGGCGTCGAACCCGTCCTTCGCTTGCTCCGCGGCGATCTGGGCGACAGACTTGCCCTCAAAGGACGGGTCCGGGCACTGTGTAACGAGGATGTTTTCCCAACCAACGCCTTTGTACATGCTGACCCAATCGCCGGTGCCGTTCAGGATGTCCTCGCGCATCCTGGCTCTGGCCTCTTTGTCGCTAAGCCTCCGCATAAACTCTTCCCTGCCGCCTTCCTGCGCCCAAGGAGGCAATACTGCGCTCAGGCCGGTAGCTGAGGCGTTGTACGGGTATTGGTCAAAAGTGACGTCGAGCCCTTCGGCCCGGGCCCTGTCTATGGCTGCCAAGAGGTCAACGGACTTCCCCCACATGTGCCTGCCCATCGCCTTGAGGTGAGACACCTGCACTCGTGCACCTGCTCGCCTTCCGACCTCCAGGGCTTCTTCCAAAGCCTCCATCACGGTGTCGTTCTCGCCCCTGATGTGAGACGCATACAAGCCGTCGAACTCAGCAACGACAGAAGCCAACTCCACAATCTCGTCTGTGCCGGCATAGACCCCGGGAGTATAGACCAGCCCCGTACTCATTCCGAAATAACCTGCTTCCATAGCCTGCCGGACTAAGTCCTTCATCCGGGCCAGCTCTTCCTGCGAAGGCTTTCCGGCCTCGAAGCCCATGACGCAGTTCCTGACGGTACCGTGGCCTACCAGAGCGGCTATGTTGGTGGAGACCCCTTTCTTCTCGAGGACCTTCAGGTAATCGTCGGGACTCCGCCAGTCCAGGTCCAGCCCTTTGGCGCCCCCGATACCGATTCCGGCCATTAGGTTCAGCGTGTCTTCGGTTGCGGGCGCCGCGGATGTGCCGCAATTCCCCGTCACGCTGGTCGTTACGCCTTGGCGGATGTGAGCATCGGCACGCCCGTCAACCACGAGGGCCAGGTCTGAGTGCGTGTGGATATCGATGAACCCCGGGGCAACGACGAACCCTCTTGCATCAATGCGCCGCAACGCTTTTTCGCCGGCGAGGTTCCCAATGCAGGTTATCCGGTCCCCCTCAACCCCGATGTCAGCGCGGTACCAGGGGTTTCCCGTCCCGTCTATGACCAGTCCGTTCGAGACTATGAGTGAAAACACGTGCGTCATCTCCTAGAAGTTGATGTGGAGAGGCGGAGCCGGCGTCTCTCCCATGTACTCTCCGCCCCTGCTCCGCCTCCGTTCGCACAAAGCCGAACTCAGATGAGCTCGTCAGATCACAACCGGTATTTCCCGAAACGAAAACTAGAACAAGTTGCTTATCCCCAACCAATCTCTTACCAGGAAGAGCGCCCTACCGATCAGCATCGACAAGAACCCCATGCTGGCGTTTCCGAACGAAGCGCCGAAGGCGATCATCAAGAACCAGCGGCCGAGTTTCGGCAGGATCCCGAGAGGCCCTTCCAGCGCCCGAGTGTACCTCTTCGTGAACAAGAAGTACGAGGTCCCTACGATGAACCCCAGCACGACAACAAGGTTGTTGAACGAGTTAAGCGGCAGGAACGTGGCGCTTACCTGGTTCAGGAGCTGCGCCTGGACCGCGCCTCTTAGACCGAGGCCGGCCCCTGTCGCCACGACGGTGGACATGCTTATCCTGGAAAGGTGAGGTCAGTGTAACTTTACTGTAGGAGTTTTTGGAGGTTGGTGGTTAGCAGATAACGAAAGAGACCCCACCGTCCTGGACTGGACGAGTGTCACCACTCGAGAGGTGAGGTCTCATGCAAATTGT
>Ga0134097_1001275_pt1 | contig 19435 bp, 15 predicted proteins | sample 8_3taG_FD_94450 | JGI IMG/M metagenome (GOLD analysis project Ga0134097, IMG submission 94450) | Switchgrass degrading microbial communities from high solid loading bioreactors in New Hampshire, USA - 8_30_10_142_A2 metaG | ecosystem: Engineered > Bioreactor > Semi-continuous > Anaerobic >... | reverse complement strand
TTAAATAGACATAAAAATTCTTAAAATTCGTTAATCATTGGTTTTGTAAATTAAGAGCGACTGTAATAATAATTAAAAATAAAACAAATTAAAAAGGAGGAAACGGAAATGAAAAAAATTTTTGCAATGATGTTGGTTTTGACCTTATTGACCACTGTATTTTTATCTACCTTAGTGGATGCTAAGAGTAATGACGTTCCATTGACAAGGCAAAATATCGAAATCAACCAGGGAATTTCAAAAAATAACAATGATGTTAATAACCTCAAGGGGATAGAACCTGTCGTGAAAGTGACTCTTCCTCCTACTGCAACTAAAGAACCTGTCATAACATTACCCTCATTGGCTAAATATGGAAAGTTGAAGGGAACTCTATTCAATGATAATTCTTCCAAAGAGAGGTTTTTGCTGAAAACCGATAAAGTTGTTTATGAGCTTATAGGAAATACTAAAGGTCTGGAAAATGAGATCGGAAAAACCATTGTAGTTATCGGTAACTATGTATATACTCTGATAGCTACTGAATATCCTTTATTTAATGTTGAATCTTATACAGTTATAGATATACCGGAGATAACACCGGAACCCAATCTGCAAACCATTACAGGAACTCTGTCAGTTACTAAGTATGAAGCTATGGATAAAACCATAACACCATACGCTTTTCTCCTGCAAACACAATCCGGTCCGGTAAGTCTTAGCGGAAAAACAGAAGGATTGGAAAAATATGATGGATTTGAAGTGGAAGTAACAGGGACTTACAGCATGTTAACGATTTATCCTCCAATATTTATTGTTGAATCCTATAAACCGATTTTAGCTCCTACACCTACTCCTGATGTAAAGATAATAACAATGGCTGATAATGGCGGATATGTTTACGTTAAACCCGGTGATGAACTGAGATTGGAGCTTGAGTCGAATCCAACCACAGGATATAGTTGGTCGTATGCTACCAAACCTGATCCAAAGGTGTTAATAGAAACAAATTATGAATACATACCGGATAAAACCGACGAAGAAATAGTAGGGAGCGGAGGAAAGGAAATATGGTCATATAAAGCTGTTTACATCGGCTCTACAGCAATTGAAATGATTTATTCAAGACCGTGGGAGTCAAAAGCACCCGCTAAAACCTTTGCAGTGAAAGTAATTGTTGAAGAATTACAGACTATCAGAGGTATTGTTGTAGTTACAAAGAATGATAATCCGGAACAGAAAGTCGATAGCTATAATTTTCTTCTAAAGACGCAAAGCGGTCCTGTAAGTCTCAGCGGAAAAACAGAAGGACTGGAGAAATATGATGGATTTGAAGTGGAAGTAACAGGGACCTACAGCTTGTTAACGATTTATCCGCCGATATTTATTGTTGAGTCTTATAAGCTTGTTGCAACTCCTATACCTACATCAATACCAGTTCCGACAGTAAGGCCAATACCGATACCCACGGTAATACCGGTACCAACAGAGAAGCCGATACCGATACCGACAATAAAACCAATACCGACAGTAAGACCAATACCGATACCCACAGTAATACCGGTGCCGACAGAGAAGCCAATACCTACACCGACAATAAAACCAATACCGACAGTAAGACCAATACCGACACTAATACCGGTACCGACAGAAAAACCAATACCGATACCCACAATAAGACCTGAACCTACTGCAGTACCTTTGTCAAAAACACATACGATAATATCGGAAAAAGTATTGGGCATTGCTATACCAGGTGTTACTTTTTCCAATATTTCGGGATATACTACTATAAGTTGGACCGAAGGTAGTACAAATGCTTTTTTCAATTCTAAAATCAATGCGGATAAAGATGTATACGAGCTTGAACTTGTATCTGTGGAAAAATCAGATTCATATGAAATAGTTGGACTATTTAATATAAAGAAGAACGGCAAATTACTGGTAAAGGAATTAAATGGGAGATTGTATGGATTATCCAATGATGAGGGAGATTATTTCAAATTTTATTCTGAGGGAGAAAAATATCATATGAGTGCGTATATTACAAAAAGAATTGATTTTTAATGATTTAGTCAATATAAAAAGGACAGTTGAGGATTATTTCCCAACTGTCCTTTCTTGTGTTACATCTGCTTTTATGCCGATATTGGGTACATTGTCAAGATCATATTCGGGGTCAGAAGTATTGTAATTGATTGTAGGCTGTAATTTTATTTTTATCGTTTAACTCGCTTGAAGTATTGCGAACTTGATTTATACCAACCTATAACCAATGTTCCAGATGTGGAGAAATTAATTAAGCAAATTGTAACTGTCTGAAAGAAGAATCAAGAAAATTAAAGAAAAAAGAAAATAGCTTAAAATAATCCAATTTATATATTTATAAACATAAATATAAGTGTTTGATTAACCGCGAGGGAAGGATTATTATTAATTTATAGTCAAAGATGGTCAAAGTCAGTAAATTTATTTACAAATTATGCCTGTAAAATGAATCATATAAATTTAAAATATTGAATTTGCTATAGAATTAGCACCACTCAAAGACAAATAAACTATGACGGTATAAGATGCCGGAACGGTCTTAAAATAATAAGAAGGTAAAAAAGAAGGTTGTAACCCTAAGAAAGGTGGGATGCGAGATGAAGTACAAAGACTATTACAGCATTTTAGGTTTGAATAAGAATGCTACGCAGGATGAAATAAAAAGAGCATATAGGAAATTAGCTAAGAAATACCACCCTGATGCCAATCCCAATGACAAAAAAGCAGAAGAGAAGTTTAAAGAAGTGAATGAAGCATACGAAGTATTGAGCGATCCCGAGAAGAGAAAAAAGTATGATGCTTTTGGTAGTGCATATAATTTTGAGGACGGATTTGATTTCGATCCGGCAAGATACGGTTTTGGAAATAATGTACGGTATGAATACAGAACTAACGTAGGTGGAGACTATAGCGACTTTTTTAAGATTTTTTTCGGTGATGACGGCTTCGATTTAGGAAGTATATTTGATGGTTTCGGAAGACAACGCAAAAGAAAAAGTTACCCTGCACAGGGAAGTGATATTGAGTCGGAAATCGAGATTTCTCCGGAAGAAGGATTTGCAGGTGTTGAAAAAAGTATAAGTATTAGAACACGCACCGGAGAGAAGACCCTTTCCTTCAAAATTCCAAAAGGTGTGAAAGATGGTGAAAAGATTAGACTTAAAGGTCAAGGTGAACCCGGTACCAATGGCGGTTCGAATGGTGATTTGTATCTGACGGTAAAGTTTAAAAAGGGCGGTAAATTTGAAATTGACGGGAAGGATTTGTTGACTGTATTGGATGTTATGCCATGGGATGCTGCTTTAGGCGGTGAGAAGACAGTTGATACATTGGATGGGAAAATTTTGATTAAGATTCCGCCGGGAATTCAGACCGATAACAAGATACGTGTTCCAGGAAAAGGTTATATCGATAGGAACGGTTTGAGAGGAGATCTGTATATAAAAATACGCATTGTCAATCCGAAGATTTTGACACCGGAAGTTAGAAAACTTTACGAAAAGCTGAGGGATATTGTAAAAGCGACTACCTATTGACAAAGCTGCATGCTATAAAGGCTTTTATACAATTGCAGAGGAGGGATGATGAATGAATTTTGATAAATTTACTGAAAAGGCTCAGGAAGTTATTTCCTTATCTCAGGAAATTGCCATAAGGATGTCTCATCAGCAGATAGATGGTGAACATTTACATTTGGCAATGTTAAATCAAGAGGATGGCTTAATACCTAAGCTTTTAAGTTATATGGGCATAGATGTGCGAATGTATACCAATGATGTGGAACAGGAGCTTGAAAGACTGCCTAAAATATATGGCAGCGGTGCTTCCGGTATGTATGCCACCAGAAGGTTTAATGAAATACTTATTCGTGCCGAGGATGAAGCCAAAAAGTTCAGAGATGAGTATATTGGAGTTGAGCATATATTTATACGGCTGATAAAGGAAAAGGATACACCTTCCGAAAAAATTTTCAGGCGTTATGGCATAAATCTGGAGAAGTTTATGGAAGCTTTGCGCAAAGTTAGAAGCAACCAGAGGATAACTTCCAAAAATCCTGAGGATACCTATGATGCCTTAAAGAGGTTTGGCCGAGATTTGGTAGAGCTTGCAAGACAGGGCAAACTTGACCCGGTAATCGGCAGGGATGCGGAAATAAGAAGGGCAATACGAATTTTGTCAAGGAGGACAAAGAACAATCCAGTGTTGATTGGAGAACCGGGAGTAGGTAAGACTGCAGTTGTTGAAGGACTAGCCCAAAGGATACTTAAAGGGGATGTTCCTGAAGGACTAAAGGATAAAACAATATTTGCCTTGGATTTGGGTGCCTTAATTGCCGGAGCAAAGTATCGCGGCGAATTTGAGGAACGCTTGAAAGCAGTATTGAACGATGTTAACAAATCCAATGGAAGAATTATACTGTTTATAGATGAATTGCACAATATAGTGGGCGCAGGTAAAGCTGAGGGTGCAATGGATGCAGGAAATATTCTGAAACCAATGCTGGCCAGAGGGGAACTCCATTGTATAGGTGCTACAACTTTGGACGAATACCGCAAATATATAGAAAAGGATGCGGCATTGGAGAGAAGATTTCAGCCAATTTTAGTGGACCAGCCGACAGTGGAGGACACCATATCGATTTTAAGGGGCTTGAAGGAAAGGTTTGAAATACATCACGGTGTCAGGATAACGGATAACGCCATAATAGCATGTGCTGTATTGTCCAACAGGTATATAAGCGACAGATTTCTCCCTGACAAAGCCATAGACCTGATGGATGAAGCGGCGGCTATGATAAGGACAGAAATTGACAGTATGCCTACAGAGCTTGATGAAATAAGCAGAAGATTAATGCAGCTTGAAATAGAGCGCCAGGCTCTTAGAAAAGAGGATGACCAGGCTTCCAAAGAAAGGCTGGCTGCTCTTGAAAAGGATATAGCAGCCCTTAAGGATAAGGCAGACAGTATGAAATCTCAGTGGGAACTGGAAAAACAGAATATCAAAAGGGAAAAAGATATTAAGCAGCAGATAGAGGATGTAAAAAGGCAGATCGAGGAAGCAGAAAGAAATTATGACTTGGATAAACTAGCGATACTTAAACACGGTAAACTGCCGGAACTTGAAAAACAATTGGAAGAGGAGAAGAAGAGAATAAAATCCCGTGAAGGAAATGCCTTGTTGAAAGAGGAAGTTACCGAAGAGGAAATAGCTGAGATTGTTTCACGGTGGACTGGAATTCCGGTTACAAAGCTTGTGGAAAATGAAAAGGATAAACTTTTGAATCTTGAACAAATACTTCACAAGCGAGTTATAGGACAGGATGAGGCGGTAAGTGCGGTTAGCGATTCGGTTATAAGAGCAAGATCGGGACTTAAAGATTTGAGAAAGCCTATAGGTTCATTCATCTTTTTAGGACCTACCGGGGTTGGTAAGACCGAGCTTGCCAAAGCTTTAGCAGAAGCGTTGTTCGATACTGAGGATAATGTAGTGAGAATAGATATGTCGGAATATATGGAAAAACATTCTGTTGCAAGGCTGATTGGCGCACCTCCGGGATATGTGGGTTATGAAGAAGGAGGACAGCTTACTGAAGCTGTAAGAAGAAAGCCCTATTGTGTAATACTCTTTGACGAGATTGAAAAGGCTCACCCTGAGGTGTTTAATGTGCTGCTGCAGCTTCTTGACGACGGTCGGCTTACTGACAGTCAGGGAAGGACGGTTAATTTCAAAAATACCGTTGTAATTATGACTTCAAACATCGGAAGCCAGTATCTTTTAAGCGGTATTTCCCCGGACGGCGAGATTAGCGATGAGGCAAGAAAAGAAGTAATGAATGAGCTTAGTAGAAACTTTAAGCCTGAATTTCTGAACCGTATTGATGAGATTGTGCTTTTCAAGCCTTTGAGAAAAGAAGAAATTATAAAAATTATTGATCTTGCACTTAACGATATCCAAAAGAGACTCGATGACAGGAAGATAAAGCTGAATGTAACCGATAAGGCTAAGGAATATATGGCAGATTCAGCCTATACACCGGTTTACGGTGCAAGGCCTGTAAAGAGGTATCTCCAGAAACATGTTGAGACACAGATAGCTAAAATGATTATTCAGGGAGAATTGGCGGACAGAATGGAAGTAAAGATTGACTTTGATGGGGAAAAACTGAACATTGAGGCAGTATGATGATTTTTATGACTTTTATGTATTTTAAAATTATATTTATTTATAAACTTAAAAATACCGGTCTTGTGTTTAAAAGTTATAATCCCTTTAAACTTGGGATACATGGCGTAAATATTTAAAGGTTGCATGCTGAGATTATTCAAATGCAGCCTTTTTCATTGCCAAGGAAATTTTGATTAGCGTTAACTTCTAAACAAACTTGTTTAAAATTTTTTTGATTTTGTAATGTTTTTTCTAAGGTTGACGATAATGAAATCAAGGTGTATAATGCTGCTTAAAATCGGTAAAGGACAAGATGAGTTAATGGAAGAAATATTTTACAGCATTGATTTTCCTTACACATTCAAGGATGGTTCAATGATTATTAACAGCGATTGTATGACTGTCTTGCCGAAGATAAAAGATAAGTCTGTAGATTTGATATTTGCAGATCCGCCCTATAATTTGGGTAAGGATTATGGAAATGACAGTGATAAATGGAAAAACAAGAATGAGTATTTAAGTTGGTGCTATGCCTGGGTTGACGAATGTTTTAGAGTTTTAAAGGATACTGGCACGGTTTATATAATGAATTCAACCCAAAATATATCATATATAGATGTTTATATACGTGAAAAATATAATGTAATCAATAATATTGTATGGTATTATGACAGTTCGGGAGTGCAATCAAAGCACAAGTTTGGCTCGCTGTATGAACCTATAATTATGGCAAACAAGTCGGCAAAATGTAAATACACTTTCAACGGGGAGGATAGAATGGTGGAAGCAAAGACCGGAGCTGTAAGAAGGCTCATTGATTACAGAAAGACTCCTCCTCAGCCCTATAATAGCAAGAAAATCCCGGGTAATGTCTGGGAATTTCCCCGTGTGCGTTATCGAATGAGTGAATATGAGAAACATCCTTCACAGAAACCGGAAGCGTTGTTGGAAAGAATTATTAAAGCTTCAAGTAATGCAGGAGATATTGTACTCGACCCTTTTTCGGGAACATTTACGGCTTCTGTGGTGGCAAGAAGACTTGGACGTAAATCCATAGGCATAGAGTTAAACGAAGATTATTACAGAATCGGTCTGAGACGTGTACTTGGTTTGAGTGAGGACAAAGAGAGTGACAATTGAAGTTACTTTGTAAAATAAAAGGAGTAGTTTCGATGAGTTTAGTTTCGATAGTAAAAGCTTCTCAATACGATAAAACAACAGTTTCTAAGGCATTGGAAGAAACTTTTGAGAACTTGGGCGGTGTCGACAAATTTATTAAGCCGGGAATGAAAGTTGCACTTAAAGCTAACCTTCTTATGAAAAAAAGACCTGAGGAGGCTGCGACTACCCATCCTGTTTTGGTAGGAGAACTTGCCAGAATAATTAAAAATGCAGGAGCTGAGGTGTTGATCATTGACAGCCCCGGGGGACCCTATACCCGTTCAAGGTTAGAGGATATATATACGGCTACCGGTATGAAAGAAATAGCTGATGAAGTTGGAGTACAGCTGAATTATGACCTTTCCGAAGTTGAGGTACAAAATCCCGATGGTAAATATATTAAGAAGCTGAAAATATTAAAACCGCTTGCAGAGGCTGATCTTGTTATAAACCTTCCCAAGCTCAAAACCCATGGGCAAATGGTTTATACTGGCGCAGTCAAAAATATGTTTGGAGCAATAGCAGGAATAACAAAGGTAGAGTATCACTTTAACATGAAGGAGTATACCAGATTTGCAGACACTTTAATTGATATTTTCCTTAGTGTTAAGCCTGCCTTAAATATTATGGATGCAATTATCGGCATGGAAGGTCCCGGACCTTCAGCTGGAATACCGAGAGAAATAGGAGTTATACTTGCATCGGAGAATGCTTTTCATTTGGATATGGCAGCTGTAAACATTATAAACGTTGACCCCAAAAACGTTCCGGTTTTAAAGAATTCCATTGAAAGAGGATTATGCCCTGATGATATTAATGGAATTGAACTTGTTGGAGTACCCATTGACAGTGTCAGAATAAAAGACTTTAGTGTTCCTGCTTTAGACGGACTTAGAGAAATCCGGTTCGTAAAGAATGATTTTCTTAAAAGACTTGCCGGATTTATGCTACCGAAACCAGTATTTGTTTTGGATAAATGCATTGGATGCGGAGAATGTAAGAGAAGTTGTCCGCCTAAAGCCATTGAAATGAAAAACAAAAAGCCCAAAGTTAAACTTTCCAAATGTATAAGGTGTTTTTGCTGCCAGGAATTATGCCCTGCCAAGGCTATCGACATAAGAAAAAACAAGGCAGTTGACAGAATTGTAAAAATTGCGGCAGGAGTATATATGGATATTAGAGGAAAAGTTAAACACTAGGCAGTATAAAAACAAAACACTCTTTCCACAAATAAACATGAAAAAATTTTAAAAAATACTATTGACTTTTTACCTATGTATCTGCTACAATGTTAAGGCGTGCTGCGGATGATAAAAATCTCATGCACACACAAATAAATATGGCGGCGTAGCTAAGTTGGCCAGAGCATACGGTTCATACCCGTAGTGTCGTTGGTTCAAATCCGACCGCCGCTACCATCATATGGCCCATTGGTCAAGCGGTTAAGACACCGCCCTTTCACGGCGGTAACAGGGGTTCGAGTCCCCTATGGGTCATCCAAAATGGGCGCTTAGCTCAGCTGGGAGAGCATCTGCCTTACAAGCAGGGGGTCATAGGTTCGAGCCCTATAGTGCCCACCAAAAGAAGGAACTATACATCAAAAAAGTATGGTTCCTTCTTTTTGCTTTCATGTTGAAGTTGAAATAAAGCACTAAAAAACTATTGATGCCATCTAAAAACATATCAATGGCAAATCAAATTTAAGATTAATCAAACTTCTTTTCTATACTTATGAATTGTTTTAGTGCAAAAGGACGGAATTTCTTGACTTGAGCATTAGAAGTTGTTGCCGAAAGCTTGATAATTTGAAGTAAAAATGCAATGGATGGCATTTTTAGCGTCTTGAAACAGGACGTTTCATAGACGCGGGCGAAAATTATCAAGCTGAGGCTTACAGATTCTTTGCGAAATTCATGTAATGGAGTCCTTTGCAACTAAAATAAATTGGCCTTCAACTAAAACAAAATTGTCTTCAGCTAAAACAAAATTACCTTCCACTAAAACAAAATTATTTCCCGATTCAAACTGCTTTCCCAATAGCGTTATCTCCCACTTGTTCATCCGCTTATGCCCGATAAAACCATGCTCAAACCAAATTTTTTGTCTATATAATATCCACGAGCAAAAAATTATTGACCAAAATCTACAAAATTCACGTCTATATTTAAGATTTAAAACTTTACTTAAGAATTTGAGCATGTTTCTCAAAGTTATTTTTCCATAGCGCAAAGTTATGTTTTTGTGGATAAGTGTCAGAATTATTTTAAAGGTCCACAACCGAATTTGACAAATAATTTTTTGCCTATACTCTATAATCAGTCATGCACGGCAAAAATAAAAATGTATTTTAGGAGGTCACAAAAGATGAAAACACATGCAATTGCTTATCCAAGATTAGGTAATGTAGAAAAGGTGTACGAAAGAACAAAAGAAGAAGTATCATTAAATGTTCCCATTTCAAGAAGCAGTATTCTAATTCTTCTTATTAGTTTTTTGCTGGGAAGAGTTTCTCTCTTCCAAGGATTTATGCCTTTTGGAATAGCTTTCTTTATGGCGGCAGCAAGTACAGGGACAAGCAGAATATTAATGACTCTTGCAGTTGCTGCAGGCATGATAACGGGCGGGGGTTTTGAACAAGTATATATAACAATTGCTTCAATAATTATATTCAGTGCTTTAGAAAAGTTGTTTTCCAATAAGAAAAATGAGTTTAGTGTTTCAGTAATGGCATTTGTGAGTGTGATTATACCTCAAATGGTCATGGTCATTTTACAAGGTTTTCTATTATATGATACATTAAAGGGCATATGTTATTCCGGTCTGGTTTTTGCATTGGTATTTATATTTAAGTATTCAATATCTATAATTGAAGAGTCAAAAAAGCGAAATGTTTTATCCAATGAAGAAATGATAAGCATAGCAATGCTTATGACTTTAACTTTAGCGGGAATAGGGAATATCGAACTGGCAGGAATAAATCTCATAAATGTTGCAGGAATTCTGGCTATTCTATTGTTCAGTATGGTATCCGGGCCGGGAGTGGGAGCGGCTGTAGGTGTAATTGTAGGATTGGTAGTAAACATTATAAATCCAAGTATAACAATGGTAATAGCATCCTATGCCTTTTGCGGACTGCTTTGCGGAGTTTTTAAGAATTTGGGCAAAGCAGGAGTTTGCTTTGGATTTGTTGCGGCCAATGCATTGTTTACTTTGTATATAAATGGCTCAACGGAGGTATTGATTTATATAAAGGATATTTTAGCTGCAGTTTCAATAGCGCTGCTTATTCCCAAAAAATATGTTGCAAAAACCGTAGGATACTTTACATTGGCTGCCGTTGGCACAAGAGACAAGTCGTGCTATAGTGCAAGAATTAAAGAATTGACAATAGATAGACTGAATAAATTTTCAAAGGCTTTTGCAGAATTGTCGAAAACATTTAGAGAAATATCTGAGACAGCTACTGCGACAAGTAAGCAGGATATATCTTCGCTTTTTGACAGGGTTGCGGATAAAGTGTGTAAGGATTGCAGTTTATGTCTGCATTGTTGGGATAGAAATTTCTACAATACTTATCAGGTGATGTTTAAAATAATAGAGAAACTTGAGGATAAGGGTTACATTGATGAAAAAGATATTCCGGATTATTTCATGGACAGATGTGAGAGAATAAGCGATTTTGTAAAACAGGTAAACAATGTATATGAATTGTTCAAAGTAAATCTTGTATGGAAAAACAGAGTGGGAGAGAGCAGAGGCCTTATATCGCAGCATTTGGACGGGCTCTCCAAAGTAATAGCCAACCTTGCCAATGAGATTAATTATGATGTGAAATTTAAGGGAGATTTGGAGGACAAGCTGCTGGTTGAATTGGATAAGGAAGGAATTAAAGCAAATGATGCAGTGATTTTCCAAAATAAATGGGGAAAAAATGAAGTGACAATTTTCCATAGAGGATGCGGCGGAACAAGAAACTGCATAAATACTATAGAAAAGGTTGCATCGGAAGTTATAGGCAGAAGAATGGTAAAGGAGAGAAATGAATGCGTACAAAACCATAAGAATGGAATTTGTACATTAAAACTTGTTGAAGAAGAGACCTTTAGAGTAACTACCGGAGTTGCAAAGCTTGGGAAATATGATGAAGGCGTGTCGGGAGATAACTATACTTTTATGAATACAGGAGATGGGAAATATATTTTGGCCTTGAGTGATGGCATGGGCTCCGGACGGAAGGCTGAATGCCAGAGCAGGGCAGCAATAAGTCTTCTTGAGCAGTTTATGGAAACGGGTTTTGACAAGGATACTGCCGTAAAACTTATCAACTCTATACTTGTCTTAAAATCCGATGATGACTCTTTTGCAACCATTGACCTGTCATCAATAGATTTATATGATGGAAAGGTGGAGTTTGTAAAAATAGGTGCTGTACCAACATATATAAAGCGGCCGGATAGGGTGGAAACGGTAAAAGCTGTTTCATTGCCAGCAGGAATATTAAGTGATATAGAGACAGAGATGATTTGCAAGAATGTAAATAATGGAGATTTTATAATAATGGTAACCGACGGTGTAATTGATTCCTTTAAAACCAATGGTGACGGAGAAAAATCTTTTATAAAGTATATTGAGGAAATAGATAATTTAAATCCTCAGGGAATAGCGGATTCTATTTTGAACAAAGCGTACTCGAATTGCGGAGACAAGGCATTGGACGACATGACAGTGTTAGTGGCGAAAGTTTGGAAGAAAGTTGGATAGAAATATGTATATTTATAGGCAAAATGTTGCAAACTATCTCCGAATATATCTTTTGGAGGAAGTTTATGGTCTGCGATGATACAAAACGTGTTGTAATAATCAGGAATATATCTTCAAATATTGTTGAGGAAGCAATACTTGTTTTAAAAGACAAGAAGCCAAGCAAAAATAAAAATGCAGTGATTTCAACCACGAATAATTCAAAGAAAGCTAACAATTACTTGCTGCGAGAGGCAGAAGACATTATTAATAATTATATAAAGGAGAACAATATAAGGGATGGGCTTATCCATGATTTGAACTTAAAGCCGTTTAATCCGAATAAAAAGCTTATAAATACATTAATAAATTTTGCTCTTGTCGCAAGTATTGCACTTTTGCTCTTTATTATTTCAAAATTTTTTTAGAAAAGTAATTGTTAGCTTTATAATTATTTCATTGATTTTACATTAGTTTAGTTGTATCATAAATAATAAATATATAAATAGAAAAGGATAGAGAGAAATAGCAGGCATTTATTCAAAGGCTTGTTAAATTTAATATCCTGAGGAGAATTTGTGTGGAAAAACTGAGTTTATTGGATATATTCCTATTTCCAAAATCTTACTTTAAAAAGATAACGGATAAGCTCCCAACCTTATTTTTAGGAATTATATTTGTGGGTTTGTCCAACGCAGTGTTCCTGTTTTTGGACTATATGCCCCTAATGTTTTGTAACAAGACACTGAATGTGTTGATATTTAATTCTACACTTGCCCTTTGTATTGCTGTTTTATTGGGGCTTGTAGATATCATTTTCTTTTGTCTTCCTTTATTTGATTTGTTTAAATTTTTTAGGGTAAAAGAGAGAATAAAAAACATGGACGGACAGTTAATAAAATTAATGAAAGTATACATATCTGCACACTTCATTATTGTTCCGGTACAAGCATTTTTTGAAGCGACTGTCCGATTGGCTAAATGGGGAGGGATGACTACAAGTTTTGCTTTTTACATAAACCTGATTGAGTTTATTATACTGCCCATTTGGCTAGGGGCAATAGTAGCCAGGGGAATAAATACAATTTACGATTTTGATGACCGATTAAAAAACATGATATATGTAATTGTTTATTGCTGGTATTTAATGTTGTCATATGCTCTTAGTTTTACTATAGGTAATTGGATTTTAATGCTTTTCAAATAAATATCTTTCATATATGTGTCAGTTGCCATTTTGAGTATATTAGATTATAATATTATGGTGGTATATTTAAGTCCCGGTGGCCTAATGGATAAGGTAGTGGATTCCGGTTCCACTGATACGGGTTCGATTCCTGTCCGGGACGCCAAATTGTTGAGCACCAGTGTTTATTGGAATACTGGTGCTTTTTAAATTTCAAAACTTATCCTTATTAATTTGAGTTCTTAAGAATTAAACAATACTGCCATCTTAAAAAAGTATATATTTTTTATAAATTTACATATCTATTCCATAAAGAAGTTCTGTTGCAAAAAATAAATAATTTTAATATAATTATGCTGTAAAAAATGGAATATAAAAACAGATATATAGGTGAATATAATAAGTAGCAATATTTAAGATATATTTTAAAAAACTATAAAGGTCAATCAAAATTAAGATAATGAATTATAGTCTTCTTGCAATTCCTAAACTTCTCTATTGTTCTATGTAGCAAATTATTTGCCATACAGCCATTAAATTATCAAACTTAAAGTGGAGTTTAACCGGGCAAACTAAAAGTAATATTGCAAATTGGGGGAAATGTAAAAAGTTGAAAGGCATGAGATTAAACAGCATAAGGACAAAAATTACTTTTAGTGCTCTTGCTGTCATATTGTTTTCATTTTTAATCAGCCATTTGATTATTTGTCTGAAGAATTATGGGGATTTAAAGTACCAATTGCTGAAAGATGAAGATATAGTCTTGTCAAAAGTAGCAGAAAATATAAATTATACTTTACTGGATGTAAAGGCAATTGCGGATAGCATAACGATAGACAGTGAAATAGAAGGTTACCTGCGGAAAACTACACAAAAAGGAAGTTTTGAATCATATAGGGATTCCGAGATTATCAGGCAAAAATTAAAGTTATATAAATCTCTGGGAAATAAAATATATAGCATTTCTATTATTAAGAAAAACGGTGATATAAGCAGTACTTCAAGCGATGGGAAATATCTGGCTGTGCTGTCTGGTGAAACAAATTTCGATGAGGATTTGGACAGCTTTTATCAAATGATTGCGCTGCCGTCATTGAATAATAGCAAATCCATAAAAATAGTGAATTACAGTAAAAAAATTTATGACAGCAATTCATATAAAAGTATATTGGGGAAGCTTGTAATCGGTATAAACTATGATTCCATTGTAAATGCTTTTAGCGCCCTTGACCTTGAATATACCAGGTATTGTCTTGCTTCAAAATCAGGTGAAATTATTTATAGTACAGATAGTACATTAAACGAAATATCTGATAATTTCTTAAATTCGATAATTGCTCAGGGAAGTAGTGCAACTTCTTTCGAAACAAAAGATTCTTTTATTGTTGTTAATAATGATCTTGAAAACGGTTGGATTTTGGTGGAATTAATTTCAAAAAACAAAATTTATAATAGAATCTGGTCAGGTTTGCTGTTTACTATAGTTTTCGGAATAATCATAATGGTTATTGCTTCAATAATTATTGCTGCAATAATGCTCAATGTAACAACCTCAATTAAAAAGCTGAGGGACGCTATGAAACAAGTTGCTTCAGGCGACCTTAATACATCAATTGAAATAAAAAGTAATGATGAAATTGAAGAACTATCTCAAGTTTTCAATACTATGATACAAAATATAAATAATCTAATTGAAGCAGTAGCTATTGAAGAGAAAAAGAGAAAGAATTATGAGATGATAACATTACTGACACAGATTAATCCTCACTTTATTTACAATACATTAAGTTCGGTTATATATCTGGCCAGACAGAGCAGAACAAAGGATATCATCGATCTGATTGTTTCACTGATACGAATGATGCAGAGAACTATAAGTTATAGTGAGGAATTTGCAATTTTAAAAGAGGAACTGGAATATATAAACGATTATATAACTATACAAAAGATCCGATATGGAGATGTTTTTAGCCTTGTAGTAAAAACCGATAAGGATTTTGATGAATATAAGATACCTAGAATGATACTTCAGCCCCTTGTGGAAAATAGCATATTTCACGGCATACTTCCTAAAGAGGAAGCTGGGGTCATTACAATAGAGGTCAAGAAGAATAATAACAAGCTTTTGATATCGATTTCAGATGATGGAATAGGTATGGAAGAGCTCTCGCTAAAAAAAATAATGGAGGAAAGTACTCCTTTTAAAGGATCGGACAAGTATATTAATATTGGGCTTAAAAACATAATGAACAGACTGAAATTGCTGTATGGTGACAGTTACAGCTTTGAGATAAAAAGTGAGATTGGTAAAGGGACTACTGCAGAGTTTGCAGTTCCGATTGAATAATTTCAGATAATTATATAAAGTTTTTTCGGGGGGACTGCCATTGATTAAGGTTTTAATTGTCGATGATGAGATAAATGTTAGAGATGATCTGGCTACACTTATTAATTGGGAGGAGCATGGTTTTAAAATAGTAGGTTTTGCGAGTAATGGAATGCAGGCTCTTGAAATTTTCAATAATACGAATCCGGATTTGGTTATAACAGACATTTTAATGCCGGTTATGAACGGTATAGAATTATCACGGAAAATACATGAGATTAATAAAAATGTTGTGATAGTTTGGCTGACTGCCTATAAGAAATCTGATTATGCTATTGAAGCAGTTAATATCAGAGTTAGTAAATATTGGCTAAAGTACGCATTGAATGCCGATAACTTAATAAAAGAATTGAGTGAATTAAAAAAAGAGATACTTGCGATGCGTTTTGATCAAGATTTGATAAATCAAATATATTTAAGGCAACTGTTAGATGAACCTGAGGATGAAGAAATAGTAAAATTTTATCTGCAAAAATTGGATGTACCCATTGAAAAATCTTCATATTGCATTATTGCTTTTAGTTTGGATAAATATATAAATCCGGACGATTTTTCACATTCCGGTGGCTATTCCGATTTAAAGAATAAAATATTCGAAGAAATAGAAAAAATATTTGGTAAAAGTAATAAATGCTTTTATGTCGAAAAGTCTACTAACTTATTTTATATATTTTGTTGTTTTACTGATACCAACGGTGAATACGGGATAAGACAAAAAGTATATACAGCTTGTACGACTCTTCAGCAAACTGTAAAATTTTCAATAAATGAAACTATATCCATTGGAATAAGTGATATATTTCATTCTCCCAAATTAATTCAAAAATTTTATATGCAATCCAAAAGCCGTTTAGATCAATGTTTTTTTAAAGGATGTAACAGCATTATACATGAAGATAGAAAAGTGGACACCTCATACAAGATAAATAGGGCCGGCTTGCCTTCTGTATTACAAACGATTTACGATAGGTTGTCGGAAAGAAAACCCATTGATGTAAATCAATATCTTAGACCTGTGTTATTAAGCTTTGATAATAAACAGGAAGTAAAACTCTTCAGTATTGAAATAATTAACTGCATTAAAAAATTTCTTGATGATAATAGGATTGATTATAGGTTTATTTTTGGTGAGTTTGTCCTTCCAAACAGTAAAGTGGAGAGTTTTAGGAATGTAGATGAATATTTAAATTGGTTTGCCAGTTTATTTGTTAACATTAATAATTATTTTGAGGAAATAGGTACACGATACAGTCCAAAAATTAAGAAGGCTATAGATTATATCTCAAAAAATTACGAAAAGCCTATAGATTTGGATAATATTGCTGAAGAACTTGGTATTACTAAAATTTATTTCTGCTATCTCTTTAAAAAAGAAACGGGAACAAATTTTATTTCTTATCTCAATAATTATAGAATTGATAAGGCAAAAAAATTACTGAGAACTACTGATTTAAAAGTAGGTGAAATAGCAAATTCGGTAGGTTTTAAAAATTTTCAGTACTTTAGCTTGATATTTAAAAAAATTACCGGCAAGAGTCCTGGGGACTTTAGAGATTCATCCGATTACAATGAAAAAATTAATATAGGGGAGATTAGAGAGGTATGATTGATTTTGATAATAATAAAATAAAAGCTTGGGCTTGTGTTTTAATGATATTTACATTTTCTTTATTATTTTCCCTGGGGAACAGTCTGTCGAAATACAAAAAATTATCAGCTACCGATGAAAATGTAAAAGTCAAAAGTCAGGAGAATGTTTTTACAGATGTTCAGGATGAGATTACATTGTGGGACTGGGACATTGACAATATGGCAGCTATTAATGAAGATTTCAACAGATATTATCCCAATATAAAAGTAAAGATGGTTCATGTTCCCTATGATGAGTATATAAAAAAAATAAAAACAGTTGTTGCAACAGGCGATGAATTACCGGATATAGGTAAACTGGAAATGGATGCACGTGGAAAACTTATCTCAATGGACTTGTGGGCAAATTTAGAAGCCGAACCTTTTAATTTGGATAGAGAAGATATACATGATAAACTTATTCCGATGTGTGTAAATGAAAAAGGGCAGATAATCGGAATTGAGACCGGGCCGGGACTGGCTGGCTTGGCATATAGAAGAGACCTTGCAAAGGAATATTTTGGAACTGATGATCCTAAAGAGCTGGAAAAAATATTTAACAGTTGGAATGCCTTTATTTTAAAAGGCATGGAAGTGAACCAAAAAAGTAAGGGAAAAGTATTTATGATGTCGGGAGCAGAAGATATATATACTGTTCTTGGGAATCAAAACAGTGCACAGTTGATAAAGAATGGGAAACTTAATATTGACGATGCTTTAATAGAAAATTTCAGAATTATAAAAGAAATGATAGATAAAAAAGTTATAGACAGGTTAGAACTGCAGGAACCAAATTGCTGGCAAGATTCTTTTGAGTCGGGAAGATATATATTTTATCCTTGTGCCAACTGGTATCCGAAATATGTAATAAAAGCAAATGATCCCAAAGGGAAAGGACGCTGGGGGTTTATGCTGCCACCAGGGGGACCATATAACTGGGGTGGATCCCTTTTTAGCATATCTAAGACTTCCAAAAATAAGGAAGCTGCATGGACCTATATAAAATGGTCATTTTTAACTCGGGAAGGAGCAGTAAGTTACAGAGATAATATGGGATATTTGTCCCCCTACAAAAAAATATATGAGGATCCCAATTTTTACGATATCAAAGATGACTTTTTTGCAGGTCAGGCTCTCATGAAGATTTTTTCGGATATTTTTGATGATATAACACAAATATATATAAGTCCTTATGATCAGGATATTAACCAATCGATTGTGATGGGTTTGAAGGGAATGGAAATGGGAATATCTTATGAGGAAGCTTTAGATGTAGTTAAGCAGGATATATTAAGAAAGTTTCCTGAATTGAAATAGAAATTTATGCTTTGAATAAGTTGCTTGAGAAAAAAACTGCCCAAATTAAGTTATATCTATATTAATATATTATAATAAATATTAATTTACATTATATCGTAAAATCTGTAAAAATGTTAAGATGTATAATAAAATTAAGGCCGACGTCGACTAGGTCAGAAAAAGTAAAGAGACAAATAAAAGTAAAAGTGAAAAGTAAATCTTATGAGGGGGGAGAAGGGGACGTATTAATGCCGAAAATGCCTGAATTTATGTGGTTCATCCTGTGGGTATAAATAATACAGGAAGCTGTAGATGCAGCGGAAGAAAGTAGTACCATTATATTAAAATCAAAATACTTAAAAAGTGTTCCACAGGTATATTATGAGAATGTCAAAATTAATAATAACAATATCAAAATAATTGGAGATGGATCGGATTCAACTATAACATTAAGAAGTAATTTGGGGGACAATGTTACCTTTGTAAATGTGAAGTACGTTAATCTTTGTAATTTTACAATACAAGGAGAAACTACGGGAGTTTATTTTAACGGCTCAAAGAATATCATCGTAAGCAATTTCAATATTGAAAGAAATATGAGATCAGGTATATCTTTTTAGGGCTTTAGTTCGGGAAATGAAATAGGCATATGCAATATCTCAAAAAAAGGGGAATCCGGAATTAAGATTGGAGGAACTGCTCGATCGGGCAAAAATTCTATAATCAGAAATTGCATAATAGCAAAAATGCCTATAGGATAAGCTGTTCAGAAGATTATTTCATAGAATTATATTTACTATAATGACAAGATAGAGAATAATGCTGAAGATAATGGGGAGAAT
>Ga0134097_1001252_pt1 | contig 19678 bp, 16 predicted proteins | sample 8_3taG_FD_94450 | JGI IMG/M metagenome (GOLD analysis project Ga0134097, IMG submission 94450) | Switchgrass degrading microbial communities from high solid loading bioreactors in New Hampshire, USA - 8_30_10_142_A2 metaG | ecosystem: Engineered > Bioreactor > Semi-continuous > Anaerobic >... | reverse complement strand
CAATCCCTTCAGCGACAGCGTCTTGGTGATCGCCGCCGTCAGCGTCGTCTTGCCGTGGTCAATGTGCCCGATCGTCCCCACATTCACATGGGGCTTCGAACGCTCGAACTTTCCCTTGGCCATCCTCTGTCGATTCCTCCTGAAAAGGTCCTAGCAGGGAATGTGTGGTTCACCCTAAAGGAAATGGTGAGCCTACGATGGGATTTGAACCCATGACCTCGCCCTTACCAAGGGCGTGCTCTGCCAACTGAGCTACGTAGGCACAATCCCAGGCTAAAAGCCGGGATAGTGGGCCAGGTAGGACTCGAACCTACGAAGGCTTCTGCCAGCGGATTTACAGTCCGCCCCCTTTGCCGCTCGGGACACTGACCCATATCGAATTTTTAAAGTCTCTTGCCTGAAAGCGGGGCGTGAGTTCCCCCAGAGCCGACGATGGGACTTGAACCCATAACCTAGCGCTTACAAGGCGCTTGCTCTGCCGATTGAGCTACGTCGGCATGGCGAGTGGCATTGTACCATGTCCCAGTCGACGGCTCAAGGGCGGACTTGTCTAGCTCAAGACGGGGCGGATTCTAGCCGAGGCCACCCCCTTTGTCAATGCTTTTTTCGCCCATCTGCGCGCCGAATCCGCTTACCGCTTCTGTCGCGTGGAATGGTACAATCTGCCGCACGTAATTCGAGCGCCGGCGCGCGTGGTATCCCGCCGGACTGGCACAGAGTGAGAGATGTGACGATGACCTACCTGCATGGATTTGAGCTGATCAGCGATCGCACCATCCCAGAGCTGAACACTCGCGCCCGGATGTGGCGGCATGTGCGCAGCGGCGCGCAGTTGCTGTCGCTCGAAAACGACGACGAAAACAAGGTTTTTGGCATCACCTTTGCCACACCCCCAACCGATTCGACCGGCGTCGCGCACATCATGGAGCACTCTGTTCTGTGCGGGTCGCGCAAGTACCCGGTCAAAGAGCCGTTCGTGGAACTGCTCAAAGGCTCGCTGAAGACGTTTCTCAACGCCATGACATTCTCGGACAAGACCGTTTACCCGGTCGCCAGCCAGAACACGCAGGACCTTTACAACCTGGCGGACGTCTACCTCGACGCGGTGTTTTACCCGAACATCACTCCCTTTACGCTCAAGCAGGAAGGCTGGCACTTTGAACTGGAAGACCTCGACGGCCCCTTGACCTATAAGGGCGTGGTGTTCAACGAGATGAAGGGCGCGTATTCCGACCCTGAGGGACTGCTTTACCGGCGCGTCGAGCAATCGCTTCTACCGGACACCATCTACGGCGTTGACTCCGGCGGTGACCCGGCCGAGATCCCGAACCTGACCTACGAGCAGTTCAAGGCTTTCCACGAGCGCTACTATCATCCATCCAACGCGCTGATTTACTTCTACGGCGACGACGACCCTGAGGAGCGGCTGCGCTTCCTCGATAATTATCTCAAAGACTTCGAACGCCAGGAGATCGCGCTGCCGGACGGGCAGCAGCCGCCCTTCCCGGAGCCGCGCCGTGTGGTCTATCACTACGCGTCCGGCGACAGCGACGACGCCGGCCGCTCGATGATCACCGTCAACTGGGTGGTGGGCGACGTGCTGAACACCGACGACACGCTCGCTCTGTCGGTTCTCAGCCACATTCTGATCGGCACGCCCGCTTCGCCGCTGCGCAAGGCGCTGATCGACTCGGGTCTGGGCGAAGACCTGGTCGGCGGCGGGATGGAAATGGACGTGCGCCAGGTCTACTTTTCCACCGGTCTGAAGGGCGTCGCGCAGGAGAACGTCGACCGGGTCGAGACGCTATTGCTTGACACGCTCAAGTCGCTGGCTGACGAGGGCATCGACCCGGAGATGGTCGAAGCGTCGATGAACACGCTGGAATTCTCCCTGCGCGAGAACAACACCGGCTCGTACCCGCGCGGCCTGATCCTGATGCTCCGCGCGCTGCGGACCTGGCTCTACGGCGGCGATCCGGTCGTCCCCCTGGCGTTCGAGGCGCGCCTCGCCACGCTGAAGGAGCGGCTGGAGGCCAATCCGCGCTTCTTCGAGGATATGATCCGGCGCCACTTCCTCGACAATTCGCACCGCGTCACCGTGATCATGGAGCCGGATCCGGAGCTTGGGGCCCAGCTTGAGGCGCGCGAGCGCGCCCGGCTGGACGAGATCCGCGCCGGGATGAGCGAGGACGAGTTGCGGCGCGTGCAGGAAGAGATGCAGACGCTCAAGCGGATGCAGGAGACGCCCGATCCGCCGGAAGCGCTCGCCACCATCCCCAGCCTGAAGCTCGAAGACCTCGACCCGAAGATCAAGACGATCCCGTGCGAAGAGGTGAAGCTCGCCGAAACGACCACCCTCTATCACGACCTGTTCACCAACGGGATCGTGTATCTCGATCTCGGTTTCGATATGTACTCGCTGCCGCAGGACTATCTGCCCTACGTCAATCTGTTCTCGCGCGCGCTACTCGAAACGGGCACGGCCGAGCTTGATTACGTCAAGCTGGCGCAGCGCATTGGCCGCAAGACGGGCGGCATTCACCCGGCGGCGTTCACGTCTGCCCTGCCGCACGATCCCGCGGGAGTGGCGTGGCTGTTCCTGCGCGGCAAGGCGACTGTCGAGAACACGGGCGAGCTGCTCGCCATCATGCGCGACGTGCTGCTGACTGCGCGCCTCGATAACCGCGAGCGCTTCCGCCAGCTTGTGCTTGAGGAAAAGGCTGATCAGGAAGCGAGCCTGGTCCCGGGCGGACATGGCGTTGTTGCCAGCCGCCTCCGATCGCGCTTCACCACGGCGGACTGGGCGGCGGAGCAAATGGGCGGCGTGGATTACCTGTTCTTCCTGCGCAGACTGGTCGACCAGATCGAGAACGACTGGCCGTCGGTCCAGGCGACGCTCGAAGCCATGCGCGACCTGCTGCTCAACCGCCACGCCATGATCGCGAATGTCACGCTCGACCGCGCGGGGTGGGACGAGGTGCGTCCCGCGCTGGAAGACTTCCTCGGCGGGCTGCCCGCAGGGGAGCGATCGCTCCAGACGTGGGAGCCACCGCAAATCATCGGCGACGAGGGGCTGGTCATCCCCGCGCAGGTGAACTATGTCGGCAAGGCGGGGAACCTGTATGACCTGGGGTATGCCTTCGACGGCTCGGTGCTGGTGATCACTAACTTCCTGCGCGCGACCTGGCTGTGGGAGCGGGTGCGCGTTCACGGCGGCGCGTATGGCGGATTCTGCTCGTTCGACCGGCGCTCCGGCGTGTTCTCCTATGTGTCGTACCGCGACCCGAACCTGCTTGATACGTTGAGCGTCTACGACCAGACCGGGCGCTTCCTGCGCGAGCTGGATCTCCCGCAAGACGAGCTGGTGAAGGGTATCGTCGGCGCCATCGGCAACCTCGACGCTTACCAGCTTCCCGACGCCAAGGGCTTCACCTCGCTGGTGCGCTATCTGCTCGGCGAGACGGATGAGGAGCGCCAGCGGATGCGCGACGAGGTGCTCGGTACCACGCTTGAGGACTTCAAGCAATTCGGCGAAGTGCTCGAAGAACTGGCGGATGTCGGGCAGGTGGTGGTCGCGGGCGGCGCGGACGCGATCGCGCGCGCCAACGAGGAACGCGACAACTTCCTGCGCATCACGAAGGTGCTCTAGCGGCTCAGCTAAATCACTCGTCGCCTGTAGGGGCGGAGCTTGCTCCGCCCGCATAGGCGAAAATCCGAAGCACCGTCACCGGGGCAAGCGTCATCGCGGCGCTTGCCCCGCGTTACCACGCGACTCCATTGACCATGCTATAATCTAACCGCGATTTAATTAACCGTCGCGCTCACCCAACCGCGCGACTGCACGCCTGCGCCATACACTTTTGTAAGGACACAACCTCTATGGACTTCTCCCTATCTGAAGAACATCTGATGGCCCAGCAAATGGTGCGCGATTTCGCGCAGAAGGAGATCGCGCCCACGATTGGCGAGTGGGATCGCCGCCAGGAAGTCAACCCAGTCATTCTGCCGCGCATGGCAGAACTGGGCATCCTGGGGATCAACATCCCGGTGCGCTATGGCGGCCAGGGCTTCGACTACATCACGCTGGCGCTGGTCTGCGAAGAACTGGAGCGCGTCGACACCAGCCTGCGCGTGATCATGTCGGTCCACATGGGGCTGAACAGCATGGCCCTGCTGCAATGGGGCACCGAGGAGCAGAAGCAGCGCTTCCTGGTGCCGCAGGCGCGGGGTGAGAAGATCGCCGCTTACGCCCTGACCGAGCCGGACGCGGGCAGCGACCCCGTCAACCTGCGCTCGACCGCCCGCCGCGAGGGAGATGTATACATCCTCAACGGCGAGAAGATGTGGATCAGCCTGGCGAGCAAGGCCGATCACATCCTCGTCTTCGCCAAGACCGATCCCCAGGCCGAACCCGCGCACCGAGGCATCACCGCCTTTATGATCACGCGCGATATGAAGGGCGTGACGACCGGCGACATTCACGGCAAGCTCGGCGTGCGCGCCGGGTCGACCGGGTGGATCGCCATGCAGGACGTCGAGGTTCCGTTGGAGAACCGGATTGGCGAGGAAGGCGAGGGCTTCTACATCGCGATGAGCTGCCTGGACAACGGGCGCTACACGGTCGGCGCGGGCGCGGTCGGGCTGATCCGCGCGTGCCTTGAGGAGAGCGTGAAATACGCCAACGAGCGCCAGACCTTCGGGCAGACGATCGGCCACCACCAACTGATCAAGCAGAAGATCGCGTACATGCAGCAGTGGTACGACGCGGCCAAGCTGCTCGTACTGCGCGCCGGGTGGATGAAGAATCAGGGTATGCGCAACACGCGCGAGACGGCCGTAGCCAAGTGGTTCGCGACGGACATGAGCGTCAAGGCGGCGCTGGAAGCGGTGCAGGTGCACGGCGCATACGGGTTCAGCGATGAGTATCCCGTCGAGCGCTACCTGCGCAACGCCAAGGGTGCGGTGATCTACGAGGGCGCCAGCGAAATCCAGCAGATCATCCAGGCGGACTACGCGCTCGGCTATCGCAAGGATCGCCCGCTGCGCTGCGAGCTGCCCGCCTACGACCCTGACTATTGGCAGAGCGAATGATCAGTAGGGGCGGAGCTTGCTCCGCCCGCCGCTTCTGCTGCGCTTAGCTGTTTTTGGCTGTACTTAGCTGCTTTTTGCTTCATGCGTCAAGGAGGTCACCACTTTGCACGTCGTAGTGATTACCAAGAACACGCCCGACACCGCTGCGAACGTGACGGTGAAAGGCGACGGGACAATTGACTGGGGCAGCACCCTCGTCGTCAACCCGTGGGACGAGTACGCCATCACCGAAGCGGTGCTGCTCAAAGGCGCCCACAACGGCACGGCGACGATCCTCACGGTCGGCGGTGAGGAACACTCAGAAGCGCTCAAGCACGGGCTGGCGATCGGCTGCGACCAGGCGATCCGCGTGTGGGACGAAGCACTCGCCGGGGTGGACAGCCTCGCCTATGCCGAGGCCGCTGCCGCCGCGATCCGCAAGCTGGGCGACGTCGACCTGGTCCTCTTCGGGCGCGAGTTCGCAGACACGGCGACCGACCAGCACATCTACCAGGTCGCCCGCAAGCTCGGCTGGACCATGCTCGGCTCGGTTGCCAAGATCGACGCGATAGACTTTGCCGCGAAGACCATCCGCGTCATCCGCCAGACCGAGCACGGCGCGCAGACGGTCAGCAGCGCGCTCCCCGCAGTCGTCAGCGTGCTGAAAGACATCAACGAGCCGAAATATCCGACCTTCATAGGCATCCGTAAGGCTGCTAAGGCGGAGATGCCCGTGTGGTCCGCCGCTGACCTGGGGCTGGATGCGTCCGCGCTGCAACCGCGCGCGCAGCAGCTTCGCTATCAGACGCTGCCCGTGCGCGAGGGCACGGTTGAGATGATCGAAGGCGCGACCGCGCAGGAGAAAGCGGCCAAGCTGGTCGACAAGCTGATCGAGGAGAAGGTGCTATGACGCAGGGTGCGCTGGTCTGGATTGAGCAGTTCCAGGGGCGGGCGGCCTCGGCGTCGTGGGAAGCGCTCGGCGCGGCGCGCACGCTGGCTCCCGATGGACCGGTGATCGCGGCCGTGTTCGGGCAGGGCGTCGGCGATGTGGCGCAGGAAGCGATCCGGCGCGGCGCGGATACCGTGCTGGTGGCCGACGACGCGACGCTCGCCGATTACCGCTTCGAGCCGTATGTCGCGTTGCTGGCGCAGATCGTACAGGAGCGCCAGCCCGCTTTCGTGCTGGGCGCGGCGACTGTCGCGGGGCGCGAGGTGCTGGCGGGCACGGCAGCGGACGTGGGCGCCGGACTGCTGACCGATGTGACCGAGCTGTCGCTGGAAGGCGGCAAGCTCCAGGCGGTGCGCCCGGTGATCGGCGGCAAGGCGCTGAGCGTCGAGGCAATCACGGCGGACGGGCCGCAGTTCGCTACGCTGCGCCCGCGCGCCTTCCCGGCGTCTGAGCCGGATGAGAGCCGCAGCGGCGAGGTGGTCGCCCTATCGCCCGCGCTGTCCGAAGACGCGATTGCGACGAAGGTCGAGGCGACGGAAGCGCGCAGCGGGACGGTCAGCCTGACGGACGCGACGATCATCGTATCCGGCGGGCGTGGCGTCGGCGGGCCGGAAGGATTCGAGCCGGTGCGCGAGCTGGCGAGCGTGCTCGGCGCAGCGGTCGGTGCAAGCCGCGCGGCGGTGGACGCGGGCTGGATCCCGTACGAGCACCAGGTCGGGCAGACGGGCAAGGTCGTCTCGCCAGACCTCTACATCGCGGTGGGGATCTCCGGCGCGATCCAGCACCAGGCGGGCATGCGAACCGCCAAGGTGATCGTCGCGATCAACAAAGACCCGGACGCGCCGATCTTCAAGCTGGCGCGCTATGGCATCGTCGGTGATCTGTTCGAGGTGCTGCCCGCGCTCACCGACGAGCTACGGCGGCGGCTCGGCTGATCGCCCGCGTACGGAAGAATAGGGCAGGTCTCCCGGCTGGGGGACCTGTTTGTTTAAGCGGTTAGCAGTTAGCCATGAGCCGTTTGCTGAGAATGAAGGGCAAGGCGCACTGCGAGGAAACCTCACTCCTTAACCCCCGGCCCCTTTTCCCCTCTCCGTTTACGGAGAGGGGCCAGGGATGAGGTTGCTGATTCTGATCGAAGGGAGCGTTTGAGATGGCGCAGGAACGCATTTCGCTACTCGACGGCAAGCGCATCGTTCTGGGCGTGACCGGGAGCATCGCCGCGTACAAAGCTGCCGACCTCGCCAGCAAGCTCACTCAGGCGGGTGCGCACGTGGATGTGATCCTGACTGATGGCGCGCAGCGGTTCATCACACCGCTGACGTTCCAGGCGCTGACCGGGCGGCCGGTCTACACCTCGATGTGGGCGCCGCCGGAAGCGCTGGGTGGTGAGGGGCTGCCTGTGCACATCGCGCATGTCGGCCTGGGCGAAAGCGCGGACCTTCTGGTGATCGCTCCGGCTACGGCGCACACGCTCGCGCGGCTGGCGGCCGGGCTGGCGGACGATCTGCTATCGGTCACCGTGCTGGCGGCGCGCTGCCCGGTGATCGTCGCGCCCGCGATGGACGGCGGCATGTTCGACCACCCGGCGACGCAGGCGAATCTGGCGACGCTCGAAGGGCGCGGCGTGACGGTCATCCCGCCGGACGAGGGACGCTTTGCATCCGGCCTGACCGGGCGCGGGCGCCTGCCGGAAACGCCCATCCTGCTCGGCCACATCCGGCGCATGTTGGGGCGCGAAGGAGCGCTCGCCGGACGGCGGATCGTGGTCACCGCCGGGGGCACGCGGGAGCCGCTCGATCCGGTGCGCTATCTGACAAACCGCTCCAGCGGCAAGCAGGGCTACGCCATCGCGCAGGCGGCGCTTGACCAGGGCGCGGACGTCACGCTGATCAGTGCGGCGCTGCACCTGGAGCCGCCGGTCGGCGCGGTGCTGGTGCCGGTCGAGACGGCGGAGTTGATGCGCGAGGCGGTGCTGTCCTACGTAGACGAAGCGGACGTGCTGATCATGGCAGCGGCGGTGGCAGATTTCCGACCGGCCGAGGTCGCGCTGCAGAAGATTAAGAAGGCGGGTGATCCTCAGGCTGCTCCGGCGATCCCGCTGGCCCGCACGCCGGATATTCTGATGGACGTCAAGGCGCGCCGCGCTGAGACGGGCCGCCCGCGCGTGGTGGTCGGCTTCGCGGCGGAGAGCGAGAACCTGCTGGCGAACGCTCAGGACAAACTGGCGCGCAAGGGGCTGGACCTGATCGTCGCGAACGACATCAGCGCGGCGGACGCCGGGTTCGCGGTCGACACCAACCGCGTGACGCTGCTCGACGCGCAGGGCGGGCAGCAGGCGGTCGATCTGGCGAGCAAGGCGCGCGTCGGCGAGATCGTGATCGAATGGGTGGCGCGGGCGCTCTCTTGAGCGTTAGCCACGATTCCTGTCCGCGATCAGCCGCAGCCCTTCGAGCGTCAGCCACGGGTCGACCTCGTCGAAGCAATCAGTGTGGGGTTGCAGCACGGTCGAGAGGCCGCCCGTCGCAATCACGTGCGCGCCGCCTAGCTCACGCTTGATGCGCGCCACCAGTCCTTCGACCATGGCGATGTGTCCCAGCACCAGCCCGGCCTGCATGGCGTGGATCGTGTTCCGGCCGATCGCGGATGGCGGCGGGACCAGCTCGATTTGCGGAAGCTGCGCGGTCCGCCCGACGAGCGCATCAGCGGTTGTGGTCAGCCCGGCCGCGATCGCGACGCCGCGCATCTCGCCCGGCTCCGCCACCGCCGTGAGCGTCGTGGCCGTACCGAAGTCGATCACGATGCAGTTGCCGCGCGCTCGCGCATACCCCGCGACGGCATTGGCGATCAGATCGGAGCCGACACGCTCCGGCTGATCGGTTACGATCTGGATGCCGGTGTCCAGCTTTGCACTGACGAGCACCGGCGCATGACCGGTCTGCGTGGCGAGCATGTCCGCCATCCCACGCGTAAGCTGCGGGACGACGCTGCTTAGCACCGTCTGGTCGATATCGCGCAGAGTGAGTCCGGCCTCGCCCAGAAAGTCGCGGAGCAGCACGGCGTATTCGTCCGGCATCCGCTGGCGGACCGTCTGCACGCGCCAGTGATGCGGCCAGCCCTGCCCGTCGTGCACGCCGATCACGATGTTGGAGTTGCCGATGTCAATCGCCAGCAGCATGGCCGCTTCCCCTTTGATTATCTGCCGATCATCTGTCTCTCAGCTATCCCGCTTACGATTATAAGCACACGGCATGGCGCGGGTGAACAGGGAAAGGAATCTCATGGCAAACACAACGCTCACGGCGATTAACGGGCTCCGCGTGGGGCACGCGCACAACCTCGACGGGCCGACTGGCTGCACGGTGATCCTTTGCCCGCCAGGCACGGTTGGCGGCGTGGCTCAGCGCGGGGGAGCGCCCGGCACGCGCGAGACCGACCTGCTGCGCCCGATGCATCTCGTCCAGCACGTGCACGCGATCCTGCTGGCAGGCGGCAGCGCCTTCGGCTTGGATGCAGCGGGCGGCGTGATGCGCTGGCTGGAAGAGCGGGGCGTCGGGTTCGACACGCGCGCGGCGAAGGTGCCGATCGTCCCGGCGGCGATCATCTTCGATCTGGATGTGGGGAGCGCGGCGATCCGGCCCGATGCGGCGATGGGCTATCAGGCGGCGCAGGCGGCGAGCGCCGATCCAGTCGCGGAAGGGTGCGTCGGCGCGGGAGCGGGTGCGCGCGTCGGGATGGCGATGGGGCCGGGGCTGGCGACGAAGTCCGGCGTGGGCAGCGCCGCGATCGACCTGGGCGACGGGTTACTGGTCGGCGCGCTGATGGTGGTCAACGCGGCGGGCGACGTGATCGACGCGGACGGGACGATTCTCGCAGGGCTGCGCCAGCCGCCGGGTGGCGACGGGTATTTCGGCGCGATGAACCTGATGCGCGCAGCTAGCCGGCTGACGCTCGGTGACGACACGTCCAACACGGTGATCGGCGTGGTGGCGACCAATGCACTGCTTACCAAAGAGGAAGCTAATAAGGTCGCAGAGATGGCGCACGACGGGCTGGCGCGTGCGGTGCAGCCGTCGCACACGCTGCACGATGGCGACACGATCTTCGCGCTGGCGACGGGGTCCGCCGGGCGCGCAAATGTCAGCGCGATTGGCGCGTTCGCCGCAGAAGCAACCGCCGCTGCGATCCGTCGCGCTGTGCGGGCGGCGACCTCGCTGGCCGGGCTGCGGGCAGCGTCTGAGTCCGCCTGAGCCGGGCGCACCATGAATCTTATAGCGCGCGCTTTACACCGCTCGTAAATTGATTGGGCGGACCTATTGACAAGCGTTTTCGGACCGTGATATACTGCCCACTAGCCTACGAAAGGAGAAAAGGCGCATTATGCACAGCAATACCTCTAAGCTTCTGAGCTATGTGCGTGGTCGAAGCATGATCGGCGCGTTCGCCGATGTGCCTTGCCGTATTGCGCCTGTTTGCTGGTAGGCAGCTTCTTACAAGAGCATTCCAGCCGCGGGCGCAACGCCCGCGGTTTTTTGTCGCAGTCCCCTGAATAGCCGGACTCTGCGATCCCCAAAAGCCGTGGGCCCAAGCTCGCGGCTTTTTTCATGCCGCCAGCAGCAGCACAGAGATTGAGAATGGCTCGGACGACTCTCGAAACAACTGAGGACATGACGATGGTAAACGAAGGTAACCGGGAACCCCAGTACAAGCGGGTCACCAAAGAACTCCAGATTTCGCCGGACGAACCGGCGCTGGTCGTCAGCCACGTGTACAAGCGCTTCAACGTGGCGTCGGACCCGTGGTGGCGGCGGCTGTTGCCCGCGCGTGGCGCGCAGAATGGCGCACCGGAACCTGAGAACGTGAACGGTAACGGCAAGTCGCTCAAGGCTCGGCGCGGCAAGGAGCTGGTGACGGCGGTCAACGACGTGTCGTTTACCGTCCAGCGGCGCGAGATCTTCGGCGTGCTCGGCCCGAACGGATCCGGCAAGTCCACGCTGATCCGCCTGCTCTCGACCCTGCTGGTCCCGGATGAGGGGGAGATCAAGGTCTTCGGGCTGGACGTGGTGAAGGACGAAATGATGGTCAAGCGGCTGATCAACCGCGTGTCGGTTGAGGCGGCGTTCTTCAAGAAGCTCAGCCCGCAGGAGAACCTGCTCTACGGGGCGCGGCTGTATGGGCTGGCAGGCAAGGAAGCCGACCGCAAGGCGCGCGTCATCCTGAAGCGTCTGGGGCTGAAGGAAAGCAGCTACAGCGCGCCGATGGAAGACATGAGCCGTGGTATGCAGCAGAAGGTCGCCATCGCGCGCGCCTTCCTGACGCAGCCGATCCTGCTTCTGCTCGACGAGCCGACGACCGGCCTGGACCCGCGCTCGAAGCTTGAAGTGCAGGCGGTGATTAACGAGCTACGCGACGATCACGACGCGACGATCCTGATCACGACGCACGACATGAACGAAGCGGACGCGCTGTGCGACCGCATCGCGATTATCGACGACGGGAAGATCGTGGCGCTGGATACACCTGAGAATCTGAAGAAGAGCATCCGGCGGAACGGCCACGAGCCGACGCTGGAAGAGGTCTTCATGACGCTCACCGGCAAGGAACTGATCGAGAAAGACGACATCGAAGGCTATCAGCCCGAGAAGATCCTGGCCGACTGAGAGGAGTAAACGAGATGCTCAAAGGGATGCAAATAGAGGCGCGTCAGTCCTACGCGTTTATGGCGCGCAACTTCAACCTGGTGAAACGCTATTGGGGCTGGGAAGTCGTCTGGCTCGCCTACTCGATTGCGAACGCGCTCTCGGTCACGTTCATCGGCGCGGGCGCAGGCGAGATCACCGGCCAGGACAACATCAACACCGACTTCCTGATCACCTATCTGCTGATCGGTACGCTGGTGTGGCACTTTCTTTCGGGCACGTTCAACGTCATCAGCGAGATGATCGCCTGGGAGCGCTGGGAAGGGACGATTGAGTACACCCTGATGGCGCCGGTCCGCCGCTACAACCAGATCTTCGGGCAAGCCGCTTTCGCCGTCGTCTACATCCTGCTCTTTACGGCGACGATCGGCCTGGTGGTTTCGAGCTTCTTCGATCTGGACCTGAGCGAAGCCGACCTGTTGGGCGCGCTGGTGATCTTGCTGGCGGGCAGCCTGTCGTTCGTGGGAATCGGGGTAGTTGCCTCGATCCTGCCGCTGCTCTATCCAGAGCGTGGCGCCCAGATGACGAACATCGTGCAGGCGGTCTTCCTGCTGGTTTCGGGTGTGTACTACCCCGTGAGCGTGCTGCCCGATTGGCTTCAGACGATCTCGAAGCTCTCACCGGCGACGTATGTGCTGGCAGGTATGCGCGCTGCGTTGCTGCCCGGCACATCCGACCAGTCTCTTTGGAGCTACGTGGCACCCCTTCTGTTAATGGGGGTAGTGATGCTCCCGCTGGGCATCCATCTGTTCCAGCGTGCGGAGCGATACACCAAGCGCACGGGCAAGCTCAAGCGGAACGGTTAATCCGCAGCTTTCCCGGTCGCGCCTGGGGAAAGGATCTAGCCGTGAACGCGGTCACGATCGACAATCAGGTCTGGGTCCGGCAGCAGGCGGCGAAGTGGGTTCGCCGGATGCTGAATGGAGAAACACCAGGCGCGTGGACACACCATACGGAATCGGAAGTCCAGTTCGCGGTGGCGCAGCTTGGTCTGCGCGCCGGGGATCGGGTGCTTGACCTGGCGTGCGGCTGGGGGCGTCACAGCCTCGAACTGGCGTCCTACGGGCTGAATGTCACCGGGCTGGATCTCTCGCACGAGCTTCTGACGCTGGCGCGCCATCATGCGCGGCGGCGGGGAGTGCAGGTGAACTGGGTGCAGGCTGACGTGGCGCGGCTGCCGCTGCGCGGGCCGTTCGACGCGGTGGCGCAGTTCTGGGGCAACCTGATCACGTGGTTCGCTGACCGGGATGAGACGCTCGCCGTGTTGAAGCGGCTGTCGAGCGTGCTGCGGCCGGGCGGACGGCTGCTGTTCGGGACGAGCGACTGGCTGCCGGAGCTACCGGGGCGCTCCCAGCACTGGGACGAGTGGAACGGCGGCGCGGCGATCTATCGCCAGCGGTACGACGCCCGGCGGCGGATCGCCGAGATGCAGATGGTCGTCTTCGGTCCCGGCCACGAGCGCGAGGAGTTCTGGCGCAAGACGTGGTGGCCGTCGCACTGCGACATGGAAGACCTGTTCGAGCAGGCGGGGCTGATGGTCTGCGGGCGGTTCAACGCCTTCGCCGACCGGCCATACGACCCATCGGAGCCGGGCCTGGTCTATGTGCTGGAGCGGTGCGCTAACTGATGCCGCACGCTGAGGTAACGAGACTGAAAGGGCGCATGCCGCGTGGCGTGCGCCCGTTTTTTTGTGTGTGAGGCAGGTGGTCTTCCTGAGTGGTAAGCTGCCGATACGCCCGCCGGGAAACCTCACCCCTTAACCCCCGGCCCCTTTTCCCCTCTCCATTTATGGAGAGGGGCCAGGGGTGAGGTTCTGCACGCTAACGAAATACGTTCATTGCTTTCGAAACGTCACTTTGCATTTAGCGACTAAGGGCTGTAGTACACGCACTCGACGCCAATGACCGTCAGGGAAACGATCACGCCGGGGGCGCGGCCTCGCCGGTCAGGTCGGGTGAGGGGATGCGGAGATCCTGCACAGAGCGGCGCGTCATCCAGTCGTCTAGCGACACGCAAACTTCCGCGCCCAGCAGCACGATCAGCCCGCTGAGATACGTCCAGAACATTAGCACGATCATCGTGGCGACCGAGCCATACACCAGGCTGTACGAGGCGAGGTTGTCCAGATACCACGTAAACAGCCGCTTCGCCAGCTCCCACGCCCCGCCGCCGAGGAACGCCGCCACCCAGATCGCATCCCAGCGGACGCGCTGGCGCGGGATGAAGCGGTACAGGAACGCGAAGATCGCCACGCTCAGGCTGAGCGGGATGATCACGCTGCCTAGCGAGATCCATGACGCGCGCTGGAAAAAGAACAGGAAGTCGAGCATCGCAAAGATGAAGGTCGTGGCGAGCGAGGCGATCAACAGCGCGGACAGCGCGATCATCATCGACAGCCCGATCGCGCGCTGGTGCCAGGTGTTGCGCGGGTTCTCGTCGCGGAACGTGCGGCTGAGCGCAGACGATAGATTTGAGAACAGCCCGAGCGACGACCACAGCAGCGACACCCCCGCCACAATCCCAAACGATCCGCGCTGCTGGAGCGCCTGCGCGATGTTCTCTTGCAGGAAATTTGCCGTGTTCGCAGGTAGAAACAGGCGCAGCACACTGTCGATCTGGTTGCGCGCCGCTGCGGGGCCAAGTATCGTCCCGATCACGATAATCAGCAGTAGAAGCAGCGGGAAGATCGAGAACACGGCGTAATACGACAGGGCCGCCGCCTCGCGCGTGCCGTGCTTCGAGAAGCGCACGATCGCCTGCCAGAGATGCGACAGCAATCCGTCTGACGCGGCATTGGCGAGGATCCACCAGCGCTGGTAGAAGCGCAGCGAGTGCGATGCTTGTTTCCCGGCAGATGTCTTCACAGGTAAGCCTCTTGTGCCTCGACGCTGTGGTATGATTGTACACGATTTTCCGGCGCGGGTTGGGAACCGGGTGCGCACGAGGAGCGAGCGTGCATCATGCCAATGATTGCGGTCAACGGGGCGACGATTGATTATACCGACACGGGCGGGGACCGTCCGGCGCTGGTGCTGATCCACGGCTGGCTGGGGACGTGGGAGTATTTCTGCGACGAGATCGAGTGGCTGCGGACGGATTATCGCGTGCTGGCGCTGTCGCGGCGCGGGTACGGGCGCTCTGGTCCGAAGCCGCGCGATTACCCGCGCGACTTCTACCGGCGGGATGCCGAAGACGTCGCGGCGTTCCTCGACGCGCTGAACGTGCCACAGGCGCATATCGTCGGCTTCAGCGACGGCGGCGAGACGGCGCTTCTGGTACCGATCATCCGGCCAGACCTCGCGCGATCGGTCGCGGCGTGGGGCGCGGTTGGCCACTTTACGCCAGAGCTACGCCCGCGTGTGCAGCGGAACTGGCCCGCGACCTGGGTGGACGAGGCAACTCGTGCCCTTCACGGGCCGGAGCACATCGACCGGATGGTGCTCGGCTGGGTGACCGCCATGAAACAGATCATCGACAGCGGCGGCGACGTGAGCTATAGCGCGGCGGACCGGATCGCCTGCCCGCTGCTGCTGATGCTTGGCCGGGACGATGCGCTCAACCCGGTCGCGCTGGGGCAGGCGTTCGTTGAGCGCACCCCGAACGGGCGGCTGGTGGTGTTCGACTGCGGGCACGCGATCCACATCGAACAACGAGACACTTTCCGCGTCACACTCAGCGAGTTCCTGCAATCGGTCGAGCGCAGCACAGTATGAGCGCTTCTGCCCCGCGTGCCGCGCTGCGCGACTCGTTCGACGGGGAAATTCTCTCCGTCGTGTGGCAGCCGCGCACCTACGGCGCCGGGCTGCTCGACCAGCAGGACGGGGCGCTGCGGTGCGTCGTGCCGCCGGTCGCGGAAGGCTACAGCGACGCACAGATCACCGATTACACGCGGCCGCGCGGCGATCTATTCCGCTGGCGGCCGCCGCTGCGCCTGAGCGTTCGGGCATGGGCATCTGCACCGGGAGCGGAGCTGGCCGGCACGGCGGGGTTCGGCTTCTGGAACGAGCCGTTCGTCCCGGTAGGGCACGCGCGGATCCGCCTGCCGCGCGCGGTGTGGTTCTTTTTCGGCGCGCCGCCGCACAACATGGCGCTGGCGAAGGATGTGCCCGGCTTCGGCTGGAAGGCCGCGACGCTCGACGCAGGGCGCCCGCTGGCGGTGGCGATGCTGCCGCTGGCGCCGGTTGGCTTTCTGCTGATGCGCGTCCCCGCGCTGTACCGGCGGCTGTGGCCGGTCGCGCAGCGGGCGATCGGCGTGTCCGAGGCGGTGCTTCCTGTGGACCTCGACGCGCCGCACGTCTACGAGCTGGAATGGCAGGCGCGCGGTGTGACGTTCCGCGTGGATGGGCAGACGGTCCACCGGGCGAGCACATCCCCGCGCGGGCCGCTCGGCTTCATTGCATGGATGGACAACCAGTACGCGATCGTCACGCCGCAGGGGCGGATCAGGTTCGGCGTGCAGCCGGTGATCCGCGAGCAGTGGCTGGCGCTGGACGAGGTCGCGATCGAGCCGTTGGACAAACCGGGATAAGGAGCGAGTATGCAGACGCAGCGATTCGCCGGGAAAGTCGCCCTGGTGACGGGCAGCGGGCGCGGGATCGGGCGGGCGATCGCGCTACGCTTTGCCCAGGAAGGCGCGGACGTGGTCGTCAACTATTTCCGCAACCGCGATCCCGCCGAGCAAACCGCCGCCGACATCGAGGCGCTGGGACGGCGCGCGATCGTCGTCAAGGCGGACGTGGGCGATCCGGACGATATCGACCGGCTGGTGGATACGGCGCGCGAGTTCGGCGGGCCGGACATCCTGATCCACAATGCGGCGTCCGGCTACAACCGCCCGGTGATGGAACAGCGCGTCAAAGGGTGGGATTGGACACTCAACATCAACGCGCGGGCGGCCCTGTTCCTAGCGCAGCGGGCCGCGCCGCTGATGCAGGCGCGCGGTGGCGGCGCGATCGTCAACCTGTCCAGCATCGGCGCGCACCGCGTTCTGCCGGAGTACGTCGTGGTCGGCGCGTCGAAGGCGGCGCTTGAAGCGGTCACCCGCTATCTGGCGGTCGAGCTGGCGCCGATGGGGATCGTCGTGAACGCAGTGTCGGCGGGGATGGTCCGCACCGACGCCTTGCAACACTTCCCCGGCATGCGCGAGCAGTTCGAGGAGCGCTTTGCCTATGCGCTGGCGCGCACGCCCGCCGGGCGTGTGCTGGAGTCTGAGGATATCGCGGGGGTGGTGGCGTTTCTCTGCACGCCGGAAGCCGCGATGATTCGCGGGCAGACGATCCTGATTGACGGCGGCGTGTCGCTGGGCGTGTGAGGAAGCGCGGCTAGAGATAGCAAAACGCAGCGAAATGCAGCTAAACATAGCTTGCTGCTTTACCGCCATTCTATTGCTGCTGTATTGCTGTTGTTAGCCCTCGTCATCGGCGAGCGGCAGGCTGATCGTCACCTGCGTGCCTTCGCCCTCAACGCTTGTCAGCGCGATCTCGCCGCCGTGCGCTTCGATCAGCCCGCGCGCGATCGGCAGCCCCATCCCGACGCCTTGCTGCTCGTTGCGATCGCGGTCGGACTGCGTCATCACGTTCCAGATATCCGCCTGATCCTGCTCGCTGATGCCGATTCCGTGGTCCACCACCTCGACCACGGCGCGGTCGTCCTGCTGGCGCAGGATAATGTCGACCTCGCTGCCCTCGTGCGAGTATTGCGCGGCGTTGCGGATAACCTCACTCAGAGCGTTGACCAGCAGGTCCTTCACGCCCATCACGGGCAGCGCCCCGCTGGCGTTGTGAACGTGAACGTCGATCTGGCGGCTTTTGATGTACTTCTGAAGCGAGGTCAGGGCGTCGCTGATCAGGTAATCCAGCTCGAGCACGTCACTCATTTCCGCGACGTGTTGCGCCGCGCTGCCGCTGATGATCTGCGAGTAGAGGACCATCTGCTCGGCCAGCCGGTTGAGGCGCATGGTCCCGCTCTGGATCAGTTCCAGACTGATGCGGATGTCGTCGCTGGGTCCGGCGACCTGCTGCGTCTCAAGTTCTTCGGCCAGCAACGCGAACCCGCCCGTTACGTAGGTCAGCGGAGTGCGTAGCTCGTGCGAGAGAAGCTGGATCAGCAGGCGGCGCGCGTCGTTAAGCCCCTCGACCGCCTGCGCGCGGATGTCCGCCGTGCGCTTGAGCTTGTTCTGTACGGCGATCAAAAAATCTTCCGGGTCGAATGGTTTGACGAGGTAATCATCCGCGCCGAGCATCCGCCCGGTGGAGATGTCTCGCCGGGAGCCGCGCGCTGTCAAAAAGATGAACGGCACCGCTTTAAGGTATGGGATCTGGCGGACGGCCTCGAAGAATGCGTAGCCGTCCATGCGCGGCATCATAATATCGCTAACGATTAGATCGGGGATCAGGCCATTTTCGAGGTAGTCAAGCGCTTCACGACCGTCGCGCGCGACTTGGACCTTGTAGCCTTCAAGCTCCAGCACGAGCGCAGCGTTTTTACGAAGGTCGCGGTTGTCTTCAACAAATAATATCGTGGTTTGCATAATGCCCCCTGCGGGGTCCGTTCAATCTTTATCGGTTGTTCGGGCGCTCGCGTGCGCCGCACCATATCCTCGATTGTAGCATGCGATTAATGCAACGTCCGTTCCGAAAGGTTGAAAAAAATATGAAAAATAGCGGCGGAATCGATCATCGCCCGCCGCTTTCCCCCAGCCTGTCGCCCAGCTTAAATTCTTCGTAAATGCGATCCAGCCCGGCCTTGATCCGCCGCTGCACCCGCTCGATTTCGGCGGGTGCGTACGGGAACATCGGCAGCAGCTCGGGCACAAGGCTGGACGTATCCGCACGCGGACGCCCTGCCCGGTACAGGCTGTGGACGCGCCGCCGCGCCAGCCGCAGATAGTTCGAGATCGGCTCGGTAGCGGACTTGTCGGTCAGGGGACCGCGACCGGGGACGATCACATCTGCCGCGAAGCGCGACCGCCGCAGATTCGTCATGTTCTCCAGCCATTCCTTTGTCGTCGGGCTGGAAATGTAGAGGTGCTGGTCCACAATGATGCTATCGCCGGTGAACAGGATGCCATGCTCTGGCAGGTGAACCCACAGGCTCCCGGCGGTGGGGCCGGGCATGGCGAGCAGCGGGATTTCCATGCCGCCGTAGCGAAGCTGCATCCGCCGCGTGAACCCGACATTCGGCAGGCGCAGGCGCACGCTGCCAAACCGGCTCCGCTCGACGGAATCGCTGACCAGCGACTCGATCGCGTTCTCGACGAAGGCCGTGGGCAGGCTGCGGATGTGGCTGATTGACTCGCTGTGCGCGACGAGCACGCGCGTATCAAACCACGAGTTGCCCAGGAACCGGTCGCGGTGGCAGTCAGTCGTCACGATCGCGCAGATCGGCGCTTCGCTGATGCTTTGCAGCATCTCGCGCCAGCGGTTAGCGTCGTCGGGATAGGGCGGCGTATCGATCAGGACCCAGCCTTCGCCGGTCAGGATGGCGCCCACGTTAATGCGGCGAAAGCCGGTTTCGACGAAAATTCCAGGGGCTAGCTCTTGCACGGTCTTTCCTTCTCACCGATATGGTCAGAGCGCTTCAGAACGCAAAGCGGCTGCTGCCGCGTCCAGCGCTGCACCGAGCGTCTCAAGCGTGGCCGGTGCGCCGCCACCCTGCGCGAACGAGGGACGGCCGCCACCGCGCTCTACGCCCAGCGCCGACAGCCCGGCACGCAACACCGGCACCATATCCTGCGGCAGGTCTTCTGAGCGCGCGACGATAAGCTGCGCTTTGTCGCCCGGCACGCCACACAGCACGATCGTCTGCGAATAGGCGATCAGCTTCTGAACCAGCTCGCGCGCCCTCTGCGGATCGCCGTCGTCGGCAATATATCGCACCAGCGCATACTCCCCATTGTGCGGCGTGGCAGCGCGCAGACGTTCGGCTTCCAGATCCAGCAGCGCGGATCGCGCGGCGCGCAGCT
>Ga0134097_1001237_pt1 | contig 19827 bp, 14 predicted proteins | sample 8_3taG_FD_94450 | JGI IMG/M metagenome (GOLD analysis project Ga0134097, IMG submission 94450) | Switchgrass degrading microbial communities from high solid loading bioreactors in New Hampshire, USA - 8_30_10_142_A2 metaG | ecosystem: Engineered > Bioreactor > Semi-continuous > Anaerobic >... | reverse complement strand
TCCGATGGCTCGACCATCACATCGGGCGGGGGAGCCATCAGCATTTCCATGATCGCGTCGGCGGTGCCGGTGAACTGGATGCTCGCCGCGACATCTTGCCCTATCTGGAGCAGCTCGTCGGTCAACGCGCCCGGCGCGCCGCCCACGACGGTGACGGCAATCAGATCTTCGCTCAACGGATGCGCCAGCACGGCAACTTCTTCTACGTCACTCGTCACGGTCACCCGTCCACCCGTGAGGCTGTCGCTTAGCTGGACTTCCTCCGGCTCGCTGATGGTCGATTCGCCCATTGCGGCTTCCTCGGTGGGCTCGGCCATTTCACCCTCAGCCGCCTCAGTTGGTTCCTCAGTAGGCTCAGCCATCTCGCCTTCTGCTTCGGCTTCTTCTTCGGTGGGCTCGGCCATCTCGCCTTCCATCTCGCCACCCATGTCGCCTTCGGCGGGTTCGCTAAAAAGGAGCAGCGCGGCGACGTGGGCGTAATCACCGACGGTCGGCTCCTCAGGGAGTACTTCGCCGACCACGCTAAAGAATTCCGTCGGAAGGATCACCACCGCACCCGCCTGCTCACCCTCCGTAAAATCCTCGTCCATGGCGAGCCGGTCAAGCGTTTCCTGGCTGGGGGAGAAGATGACGAACGGGAAGGGCGGCCCGCTCATTTCCGACTCGCTTAACGACATCACGAACCATTCCGCAGGGTACGAGAAGGTCAGCAGGCCGTCTTCCGAGGTAAAGGTTTCCATCTCCTGCTCGCTGTCCTGGGCGAGCGCTCCCAACGGGACAAGCATCAGTGCGAGTAATATTACGAGCGAGAACAGGTTACGACGAAACATGGATGGGTTCCTTTTCAACTCGTGTTACGCGACAATGATAGATGATATATTAATAGAAAAATAGAGCCAATTGCTGGCGCGGTCTATTTGCCGCCATCACGAGGTGTAGCAGGTGGTACCGGAGCGCGTCGCCTAATCGCTGTCTGGTGGCTCGGTTTCGAGGTCCAGCGGCCCCATGATCTCTTTCAAGAGCGCTTCCGTCGTGCCGGTAAACTCGACGCTCGCCGCGATCTCCTGCGCGGTCTGGCGCAGCGTGTCGTCGAACTCACCGAGACTTGCCGCTGCGGGCGTCAAGCCCAGCAGGCCATCGCCCAGATCGCGGACGAACAGGATGCCTTCGTCGGCGCCCCGGCGAAACGTGATGGCGCCAAGCGTGATGCCCTCGCTCACCTCGATATCTTCGGCCTCGCCCAGTTCGAACGCTTCGCCCTCGCCCATTTCGACCCAGGACAGTTCTGCAACAAGGGCGGCGAGCTCGCCCGGCGTGGCGCTCTCAGGCAGCTCTACTTTCGCGTCGAACATCTCCAGCAGCGCCTCTGGCAGAAGGTACACGTAAATCACCTGGTCGCCGGGTTCTAACTCACCATAGGCGACGCGCTCCACCATCTCTTCACTTGGCGCCAGGACGACGTATGGGAACAGGAATAAGTCGTCGTAGGAGTCGAGAAAGGCCCATCCGGCAGGGTACGAGAAGGTCAGCAGGCCGTCTTCCGAGGTAAAGGTCGATCGCTCCTGGCCGTCCTGCTGGGAATACGCGGCAACCGGAATGAGGAATGCCAGTAAGATCACGAACGCCAGTATAGAGCGGTGCGACATTGACGGTTTCCTACCATCTCACACCAGCAGGCTCAGAACAATGGTATGTTAAGAGAAAACCGGCGTCAATCGTGCGGTCGTTCGAGGCTCACCGGTCCAGTGGCGTCGTGAGAGCGGATGCGGTAAGGTTAAAGACGCTTGATTCCACACATCGCTGACTTTTCATGGCAGACAGTTACAGGCGAAGACCATGCGTGCTGTAGCAGACGATCCTGAATTTATCGAGGGCGACGGCGAGCTTGTCCATTCGGGCGGGCTGCGCGGCCTTTTCCGGCGCGTGGAGCCGCCCGCAGCGGACGAGCGCCGCCGGGTGTATGGCGCGGCGGGCTTCGACTGGTTTCTGGCGCTGGCGGTCGGCGTGCTGTGCGCGATCGGCCTGCTGATGGTCTACAGCGCGTCGATCGACGTCAGCTATCAGGCGACGGGCGACTCGAGCAACACCACCTACTTCTTTGTGCGACAGGTCCGCTCGATGGCGATCGGGCTGGTGGCGCTGGTGCTGCTCACGCGGATCGACTATCACGTCTGGCGGCGGCTGGCGGTGCCGATGATGGCGGTCGTCGCGGTCCTGCTGATCGCGGTGTTGCGCTTCGGCGAGACGCGCTTCGAGGCGCAGCGCGCGCTGCTGCGCGGCTCCTTGCAGCCAGGCGAGTTGGCGAAGTTCACCGTCGTGATCTACATGGCGGCGTGGCTGGCGTCGAAGCGGCAGAAGCTGCGCAAAATTACCTACGGGCTGCTGCCGTTCTCGATTGTGGTCGGCACGATCGCGTTTTTGATCATTCTCCAGCCGGACCTCAGCACCGCGGCGAGCATCCTGGCGACCGCGCTGAGCATGTTTTTCATCGCCGGGGCCGACTGGCTGCAACTGCTGGCGATCGGCGGGGCGATGGGCGTGATCGGCTATCAGCTTGCCACGCGGCTTGAGTATGCCCGCGAGCGTCTGGACGCGCACTTCGCGGCGGTCGAAGACCTGACGCAAGCCAGCGACCACGTCCAGCAGGCGGTGACCGCGTTTCTGAACGGTGGTCTGACCGGCGTGGGACTGGGCGAGGGCAAGCAGAAGTTCGCCAACACGCTTCCGTTTCCGCACACCGACAGCATCTTCGCGATCATCGGCGAAGAGCTTGGGCTGATCGGGACGTTCATCGTGGTGGTGTTGTTTGCGCTGTTAATCTATCGCGGCTTCCGGGTGGCGCGGTTTGCGCCGGACGCGTTCGGCGGCCTGCTGGCGGCGGGCGTGACTTGCTGGATCGCGTACGATGCGCTGCTGAACATCGCGGTGATGACGGCGCTGATCCCGCCGACCGGCGTGCCGCTACCCTTTATCAGCTACGGCGGCTCGGCGCTGGTGGCGGCGATGGCGGGCGTTGGGCTGATTCTCAGTGTTTCGCGCTCGGTGGGCCGGTCGGCGCGTCCGGTCCGCAACCAGACACCGCGCCTTGCGCCACCCTCTGCCGAATGGAGAGACGCACGTGAGGATCATGATCTCAGCCGGCGGGACCGGCGGCGGAGTGTACCCCGCGTTGGCCGTCGCCGGGGCAGTTCGTAAGCTATATCCGCAAGCGAAGCTGTATTTTGTCGGTGCGCGCGGCGACATGGCGCGAGGCCTGGTCGAGCAGTCCGACGTTCACTTCGACGGCTATCACGAGGTCTTCGCCGGACCGGTGGCGGGCATCCCGCTTACGGGGCAGATCGTCAGCGCGATCAAGATCGCGGTGGGCGTGGTGCAGTCGCTGGTGCTGGGGTTGCGCCTGCGCCCTGAGGTGCTGTTCCTGACGGGCGGGTGGGTTGGCGTCCCGGCGGCGCTGGCGTGCTGGCTGCTGCGCTGCCCGATTGTGATCTACGTGCCGGACATCGAGCCGGGCATGATGCTCAAGGTGATCGGGCGCCGCTTCGCGCGGGTGATCGCCGCAACCACCGACGCGACTGCCGCGTATTATCCCGGTAACCGCGTTGAGGTGACCGGCTATCCGCTGCGCCGCGAGATTCTCGAGGCCGACCGCGCGCGGGGGATTGAGGCGCTGAAGCTCGACCCGCAGCGGCGGACGTTGCTCGTGTTCGGCGGCAGCCGGGGATCGCGCAGCATCAACAGTACGATCAGCGCGATCGCTCCGGCCCTGCTGGAAGACGGCTGCCAGATCGTGCACATCTCCGGGCGGCTGGACTGGCCGCAGGTCGAGCAGGCGCACGCCGCTATGACGCCGGAGCAGCGCGCGCATTACCAGGTACACCCGTTCCTGCCGGATATCGGGCTGGCGTTCGCGGCGGCGGACCTGGTGATCAGCCGGGCGGGCGCGGCGACGCTGGCGGAATATCCGCAGCTTGGGCTTCCGGCGATTCTGGTGCCCTATCCGCACGCGTGGCGCTATCAGAAGGTCAACGCGGATTTTCTGGTCGAGCGCGGGGCAGCGGTGCGGCTCGACGACGAGCGGCTGGCGGACGAGCTGTTGCCGCTGGTGCGCGAGCTGCTGGCGGACGAGGAACGTCTGGCGGCGATGCGGCGCGCGTCCGAGGCGCTGCGCCAGCCGGACGGGGCGGACAACATCGCGCGGCTGCTGGCGCGCACGGCCGGTCATCCGGCGGGGTAAGGCAAGGGTTGGCACGCGGCGCGACTTCGCGCATACTAAGCGGTGAGCGGCGCGCGGTCAGCCGCGAGCAGTGATCCAGGAGCAGAAGGCGGACTGCAGCGGATCGCGCAGCCCGGCCAGGGGGCAGATTCCATGATCGAACTGTCAACCTTACTGTGGATGATGATCTTCGTGTTTGCCGTGATTGGCTACATGCGCGGCTGGACGAAGGAATTGATCGCGACGGCGGGCATTGTGCTGGCCTTGTTCGCGTTGAAGCAGTTCGAGTCGCTGCTCATCGATCCTCTCACCGACGGGCGGCAAGCGCCTAAGTTCTGGCTGCAGGCGATTATTCTGCTGGTTCTGGCGTTCTTCGCCTACCAGACGCCACCGGAGCGACTGGCGCGCGGCGGCACGATTCGCAACACGCGCGAGACGCTGCAAGACGGCATCCTCGGCGCGTTGGTCGGCGCGCTGAACGGCTATCTGCTGTTCGGCTCGCTGTGGTGGTATATGGATAACCTCGAATACCCACTCAGCCCGCACATTACGCCGGTTGTGCCGGGGTCGCCCAGCGCGGAGATGGTCGACGCGCTGCCGCTAAGCTGGATGCTGAGCGCGGACGGCGGCTTGCTGGCGCTGGTCATGATCGCGCTGTTCATCTTTGTCATCGTCGCGGTCGTGTAGGCTGCTTCCGCCCGCCGCAGCTTTCCGCGCTTTTCCCTTTACACCACTCATTTCAGGAGCCGTCATGCTTCGTCCTGATCAGCATATCCATTTCGTGGGCATCGGCGGATTCGGCATATCCGCCATTGCGCGGGTGCTGATGCAGCAGGGGTATACGGTCAGCGGGTCGGACCTGCGTGCTAACGACTTTACGCGGGCGCTGAGCGCGGCCGGGGCGACGATCTACGAGGGGCACGCAGCGGAACATATCGCAGGCGCCGATCTGGTCGTGACGACCTCGGCGGCGCGCGAGGACAACCCGGAGATCGCGGCTGCGCGGGCGAAGGGCGTGCCCGTGTTGCGGCGGCGGGATCTGCTCGGCGCGCTGATGGACGGACGCACGGGGATCGCAATCGCCGGGACGCACGGCAAGACGACCACGACCGCGCTAATGGTCCACACGCTGATCACCGCCGGGATGTCGCCCACATACATCGTCGGCGGGGTGATGGCGAACACCGGCGACAACGCGGGCACTGGTTCCAGCGACCTGTTCGTGATCGAGGCGGACGAATACGACTACATGTTCCTCGGGCTGAAGCCGCGCATCGCCGCGATCCTCAACGTCGAGCACGACCATCCGGATATGTTTCCGACGTTCGCGGATGTCTGCGACGCCTTCCGCCAGTTCGCGGACCGGCTGGAACCGGGTGGGCTGTTGGTCGCCTGCGCGGACAACCCCGCTGCGCGCTCGCTGGCTGAGGCGCGCCGGGCCAGCGGGGAACCGGCGATCACCTACGGACTGGATGCGACCGCCGATTGGTCCGCCGCCGAGCTTGAGCCGCTGGCCGAAGGCGGCACGCGCTTTGTGGCACGCCGGGGCGCGGAGCCGGTCGCCACGCTGACGCTTGCGATCCCTGGGCGGCATAACGTGCTGAACGCCCTGGCGGTGTTGGCGATCTCCGATGCGCTGGGCGTGCCGCGTGACGCTATGGCGGAAGCATTCGCCACGTTTAAAGGGACAGGCCGCCGCAGCGACGTGATGGGGCAGGCGGGCGGCGTGACGGTCGTCAGCGATTACGGGCATCACCCGACCGCGATCCGCGCGACGCTGGCCGCGTTCGCCGAGCGGCCAGGGATCGGCGCGCTGTGGGCGGTGTGGCAGCCGCATACGTTCGGGCGGATGCGCACGCTGGCGGACGACTTCGCGGGCGCGTTTGGCGCGGCGGATCACGTGCTGGTGACGGACGTCTACTCGGTGCGCGAGACGCCGGGGCCAGGCCTGGACGCGCCGGGCATGGCGGCGCGGATTGCGGCGCAGGGTCACGCAGACGCGCGCTATTCCGGCGACTTCGACGCAACCGTCGCGGCGCTGCTGGACGGCGTGCGGCCCGGCGACTGGGTGCTGATCCTCTCGGCGGGGGATGCACCGGCCATCGGAGAGCGGTTGCTGGCGCGTCTGGCGGCGCGAGAAAAGGACGTGGGCGCATGAGCGATCCATTCGCAGGGCTGGCGGCGCGGTTTGGCGACGCGTTGCGGCGCGACGAGCCGATGGGGCGCTATACCGTGGCGCGGCTGGGCGGCCCGGCGGACGCGCTGGTGACGGTCCACTCGGTGGATGAGCTGGCGGATGCGGTCGCGCTGGCGGTCGAGGCGGGCGTGCCGTGGCGCGTGCTTGGCGGCGGGGCGAACGTCCTGATCGGCGATCGCGGTGTGCGCGGGCTGGTGATCGTCAACCATGCGCGCGGCATGACGCTGGAAGACGATGGGATGGTCTGGGCGGAGAGTGGCGCGAGCTTCTCCACGCTCGCGCGCAAGGCGGCCAATCGCGGGCTGAGCGGGATGGAGTGGGCCGCTAACGTGCCTGGCTCGGTCGGCGGCGCGGTCGTCAACAACGCGGGCGCGCATGGCGGGGACGTTGCGCACCTGCTGGTATACGCCGATCTGCTCGACAGCGCGCAGGGGTGTTCGGTCGTGCGCTGGACGCCGGACCAGATGCGCTACGACTATCGCGCCTCGGCGCTCAAAGGGAATCACGGGCGCTATGTCGTGCTGGCGGCGGCGTTCCAGTTGGATCCAGGGCACGACCCCGCCGAACTCAACGCACGCATGAGCGCGCTGGTTTCTCACCGCAAGCGGACGCAGCCACCGGGCGCCTCGCTGGGAAGCATGTTCAAGAACCCGCCGGGCGACTACGCGGGGCGGCTGATCGAGGCGGCGGGTCTGAAAGGTACAACGATCGGCGGCGTGCAGATCTCGCCAGTGCATGCCAACTTCTTCATTAACATTGGCGGCGGCACGGCGGCGGACTATCGCGCGCTGATCGCGCTGGCGCAGGAACGCGTCGAGCAGGCGAGCGGCGTCCGGTTGGAGCTAGAGATCGAGCTGGTTGGGGATTTTGACTAACGCGCTGTCAGGTGGTTGAGAACACAGGGCGCTAGACTTGTTTTACGTAGGGGCGCAGCTTGCTGCGCCCGCACTGTTAGCCCTGGCCGGAGCTTGCTCCGCCCCTGGATGAGCCGCCGGACTCAGTCGTTATCTGCGAGCGCTACACCCGGACCCTTTGGGCGATGCGTTCAGGGGATCATAGCCAGTCGGTAAGATGGTAATGTTTGAATTCGGTTAGGATTGGTAGCTCAAACCTGAAGGTTGGAAGTGTTTTCGGACAGTTGAGCGTTTTCGGGGCGGGTTTTGCCATTGGACATGAAAAGAATGTTGGATTATAGTGGGATTATATTGTGGGAAATCGATTCCGCAGCTTACAATCGGGAGACGGGCGTCGGCTGGAAAGCACGGTTCCCGCGAGTGGTCCTGACGGCGTAACCAGGCATGGCTTCGTTGAAGACTCGACAGCGGCGCGCGCGCCATGACATCGGCACCCGAGGCCACGTTCGCCCTGCGAATCGCCCACAACGAATAGCGCGCACCGAGCCAGCGGAGCCGGTCCCGCAGCGGATGGCGCCGCTTTCCCGGCTGGCAGCGGTGAGCACGCCGAGCCTGGCGCAACGGCGCGCAGAACGGCGCGAGCAGAAACGTCGCGCGCAGGCGGCGCGCACGGTCCCGCAGATCAAGGTGCGGGTCAACCCGCTCCAGATGCTGAGCTGGCGCGCGGTGTCGGCAGTCATCGTCATCGGGCTGTCGATTGTGTTGTATCTTTTTCTAACGGCCGACGCGTTTTATGTGAGCTCGGTCGCCATCGGGGGGGAAAAGTACCTCTCGCGCGAGGAAATCTTCCGGTTCAGCGACGTCGCCAAGCGCCATATTTTTTGGATCGACCCGGCCGAGGTCGAGGCGCGGCTGGAACAGGTGCCTAACATTGCCGACGCGAAAGTGTATGTCGGCTGGCCGCCTGATATGGTCCAGATCATCGTGACAGAGCGCGAGCCCGCGCTGATCTGGGAGCAGGGCGTTCGGGTGTGGGTGGACGTAAACGGGATCGTGATGGCACAACGCGAAGACCGGCCAGACCTGCTGCGGATTGTAGCGGCGGATGCGAGCGAGTCGCTTGACGCAGGGGCGCGCATCCCGCAGACGATTGTGGATGGGGCGCTACAGCTCCGCCAGCGGCACCCAAACATCGACGTGCTGACCTATGATCGGCTCAAGGGGCTGGGCTACCGCGACGGCGGCGGCTGGACCGTGTGGTTCGGCGACGGGACCGAGATCGACACGAAGCTGCTGGTCTATTACAAGGTAGTCGAGAATATCAGGTCGAAGGGCATACAGCCCGGCGATATTTACATGAATGAGCCAGACCGGCCGGTTTACACGGTGCTGTGGCGTGAAGGTGGCTGATTAGCGGATGGGCGAGCTGGTCGTAGGGATCGATATCGGTACCACGAAGGTGTGTACCATCGTCGGCGAGGTTCGCGAGACGGATATCAACGTCCTGGGCGTGGGGATCGAGCCGTCACATGGCATGCGCAAGGGCATGGTGACGGACGTCAATGCGCTCAGCGCGTCGATTTCGTCGTCGGTGCACAAGGCCGAGCGCAGCAGCGGCTACGAGATCGGGCGCGCGTTTGTGTCGGTCGCCGGGGGGCAGATCGAGTCGATCAACAGCACGGGGGCCGTGGGGATCTCTAACACTCGCGGTGTGGAAGTGGTCGACCTCGATCGGGCGATGGACGCGGCGCGCGCCATTCCCTTGCCGCATGGGCGTGAGGTGTTACACGTCATCCCGCGCAATTACACGCTCGACGGCCAGACCAACCTGCGCAGTCCGGTCGGGATGCTCGGCTTCCGGCTGGAAGTCGAGGCGCACATTGTCACCGCCGGGACTGCCAACATCCGCAACCTAGAGAAGTGCGTCGAGGCGGCGGGTGTGTACGTCGACCGCTTCATCCTCAACCCGCTCGCGTCCGGCGACGTCGTGCTGACGCCTGAGGAGCGCGAAGCCGGGGTGATGGTGGTGGACATCGGCGGCGGCACGACCGACCTGGCGCTGTTCGTGGATGGCGCGGTGTGGCATACCGCCGTGATCGCGGTCGGCGGGCAGCATATCACCAACGACATCGCGCACGGGTTGCACCTGCCGTTCGATCTGGCGGAGACGGTCAAGCTGCAATACGGGCACGCCGATCCGAAGGCGGTAAGCTCGCTGGAGTCGTTCCCGATCCAGCCGTTCGGCGAGGAACTTCCGAGCAAGGTTCAGCGTTCGGATCTGGCGCTGATCGTCAACGCGCGCGTCGCGGAGATCTTCGAGCTGATTCTCAAGGAAATCAAGCGCAGCGGCTACGACGGCCTGATGAAAGCGGGGATCGTTCTGACCGGGGGAAGCAGCCTGCTGCCGGGGATGAAGACGATCGCCGCCGATGTGCTGAAGATGCCGGTGCGCATCGCGCAGCCGGAACACCTCACCGGCATGGCCGAAGCGCTGAAAAGCCCGTCATACAGTACTAGCGTGGGGTTGCTGAAGCTGGGCCTGATCATGGATCTTGAAGATGATCGGCGCAAGGGCCTGGGGACGAATGGCAGCAAGTCGCCGCGTCCCGATGTCGGCGGGTTTTTCCGGCGGGCGCTGAAACGTTTGCTGCCCGGCGAGGAAGAGTAAGACGGTCACTGTTGCGCGAAAACAGAGCCAAATTTCGCATCTGGTTTTCGCGTTTCAGAAAATATCGTAAAATTGATTGTTAAATTGCTCGCTCGCGTCTTGCAGGGGGCAGTTAACGGAACGGTGCGGAGCCACGGCCTGGCAGGCGGTTGTGGGCCGGCGCCATCAAATCATAGTTCGGGTTCAGGGAGGGTGAGATTATGGCTGAGGCTCTGCCGTTGAGCGGCGACAACTTCGCAAGCATTAAAGTTGTCGGTATCGGGGGGGGCGGCGGCAACGCCGTCAACCGCATGATTGAAGAGGGGCTGGGCGGCGTCGAATTTATTGCGATTAACACAGACTCGCAGGCGCTGCTGCTCAGCAAAGCCAAAACGCGTGTGCGCATCGGCGACAAGCTGACGCGTGGATTGGGCGCCGGGGGGAATCCGGAGATCGGGCGCAAGGCCGCCGAGGAAAGCGCCGACGAGCTGTACGAAGTGTTGCGCGGCGCCGACATGATCTTCATTACCTGCGGCATGGGCGGTGGCACCGGGACCGGCGGCGCGCCAGTGGTGGCGCAGGTCGCCAAGGAACTGGGCGCGCTGACCATCGGCGTGGTGACTCGGCCCTTCACGTTTGAGGGCTCGCGCCGTATTCAGGCCGCCGAAGCGGGGATTGAGGCGCTCAAGAGCCAGGTCGACACGCTGATCGTCATCCCCAATGACCGGCTGCTCCAGATTGTAGACAAGCGCGCCAGCCTGCAAGATGCATTCGGCATGGCCGACGACGTGCTGCGCCAGGGTATTCAGGGCATCTCCGAGCTGATTACCGTGCCCGGCCTGATCAACCTGGACTTCGCGGACGTCCGCACGATCATGTCGGAAGGCGGCGCCGCGCTGATGGCGGTGGGCCGTGCGTCCGGCGAGGATCGCGCGCGGGTAGCCGCGGAAGAGGCGATCAGCAGCAGCCTGCTCGACGTGACGATCGACGGCGCGCGGGGCATCCTGTTCAACGTCACCGGCGGCCCGAACATGAGCCTGTTCGAGGTCAACGAGGCGGCTGCGATCATCAAGGAGACGGCGCATCCGGACGTCAACCTGATCTTCGGTGCGGTCATCGACGAGAACATGGGCGACGAGATCCGCATCACCGTCATCGCGACCGGCTTCGAGCAGTCTCGCGTGGCGACGCGCCGCCCGACCAACGCGCGCGAGCGCGTCCCGGCGCAGCGCCAGCAGCCGCAACCGCGCCAGGTGCAGCGTCCTGCCACGCCGCAGGAGCCGGCTGCGTCGACCGTTCCGCCAGTCGAGCCTGCGGTCGAGGATCAGCCCCCGGCCCAGCCGCAGCCGCGGAAGATCGAAGAGGAATTCACGTCGCGCGTGTATGACACCGACGACCTAGACATTCCGGCGTTCCTGCGCCGCCGGTAATCCGGTCCGAAAATCTGCCGCCGCGCCGCGCGTGTGACGGGCGCCCTATCAGCGCCCGGCTTGCGTGCGCTGCGTGACGGTCAGTCATAAGCACACCCTCCGACAGCGTTGTCTTCGGTGCGGGCCCCCGCGCGAGCGGCTTGCCCAAGGCGAAGGCAACGCTGTTTGAATTTTCAAATGGGCGCACATACCACAATACCTTAAAATTTTCCTGAATAGTACCGGGGTACTATATATCAGATCGCGGGAAAATGGTACAGTGTGGACCCCCGCAAACACCATATATAGGGGTGGTTTATCACAAAATATCCCACATATGGGGGTTTTATGGGCTAATCGGGGTGGGATAAGCCGTTCATCCGGCTATATCGGATGGGCGCTTCTCTTGCCGGAGCAGCACCTACCAGAAGCTTAGAAAGAGTACGCGATGAAATGCCCTTACTGCGACGCTGATAACAAGTCGCGCGTGATCGACACCACCCGCGATATGCAGGATGGGATCCGCCGCCGACGCGAGTGCAAGGTCTGCGGGCGCCGGTTCAACACCTACGAGCGGGTTATGCGCGCTACGCCGCTGCTGATCAAGAGCAACGGCGACCGCGAGGCGTTCGATCGCGAAAAGCTCATCCGTGGCGTGCAGATCGCGTGCGCCAAGCGGCCTGTGCCTGCCTCTGCGATCAGCGATCTGGTTGACCAGATCGAGACGCACCTTCAAAACATGGGTCGGGACGAAGTCTCCAGCCGCGTCGTCGGCGACATGATCATCGAGGGACTGAAGCGCATCGACCCGATCGCCTATATCCGCTATGCCATCGTCTATCTGGGCCTGGATAGTATGGCCAGCGTGCGCGACATGATCGACTCGCTGCTGGCCGGAGACCAGAACGGCGCGCCGCGCCCGTCTGCCTCGCCGGAAACATCGACCGGCGCTGAGGTAGGCAGCGGCGCTTCGGACGACGAAGGCGCCTCAAACGGTGGGCTATCCACCGCAACCGCCTGACCTGTTGCTCGGCTATTCGCGTGGGGTTCGGCCGCACGGCTGGAACCCCCGTTGTGTTTTCGGAACAAGGTTTGGACGCGGTTTAGAAGAAGCGAGCGGCCTGTGGGGGTCGCTCCGACGGAGCGCGAGGAGCGAAACATGGCTGATGTGAGGAAAAACGAGACGGCAGTCGAAGCCCGCACCAACGGTTTTCGCAAAGTTCCCCTGCCGCCCGATCTGGCGCGTGAAATCCCCTTAAGTGACAACGCGCGCACCGTCCTGCGCAAGCGGTATTTGCGCCGTGGCGAAGACGGGCAGCCGGAAGAAACCGAACAGGAGATGTTCTGGCGTGTTGCGTATCATGTCGCACAGGCGGAAGCGGAGTTCGACCAGCCGGTCGAGCCGATGGCGCGTCGCTTCTACGACCTGCTGACGGGGCTGCGCTTTTTTCCGAACAGCCCGACCTTCACCGGCGCGGGGACGCCGCTGGGGCAGCTTGCGGCGTGCTTTGTACTGCCGATTGACGACGACATGGGGCGGACCGGCTCTGGCATTTTCGAGACGCTGCGCCACGCCGCGCTGATCCAGCAGACGGGCGGCGGCAACGGGTTCGCGTTCAGCCGGTTGCGCCCGAAAGGGGGGCTCGTCCGGTCGTCGAACGGCAAGGCGACGGGGCCGGTCGGTTTTCTGCGGGTGTATGACCAGGCATTTGGCGAGATCGCGCAAGGGGGCAGCCGCCGGGGGGCGAACATGGCGGTACTGCGCGTCGATCACCCGGATATCCGCGAGTTCATCACCTGCAAGACGGACGAGAACCATATCACGAACTTCAACATCTCGGTCGGCATCACCGATGCGTTCATGCGCGCGGTTGAGGAAGACGGCGATTTCGACCTGATTAACCCGCAGGATGGGCAGGTGTGGGAAACGGTCCGCGCGCGCGAGCTGTTCGACATGATCGTGCGGCAGGCGCATCACAACGGCGAGCCGGGCGTGCTGTTCCTCGACGCAGCCAACCGCGACAACCCTGTGCCGCATTTGTATGAATTGGAGTCAACAAATCCGTGCGGAGAGCAGTTTTTAGGTCCGTATGAGAACTGCTGTCTTGGAAGTATTAATCTTGCTAAGCATCTCACGCCAGAGGACGGCATCGATTGGGAGCGGCTGCGCGAGTCGATCGAGCTATCCACCCGCTTCCTCGAAGACGTGGTGTCCGCCAACAAGTACGTGCCCGCCGTGCCGCAGCTAAAAGAGGCGGCGCACCGGGTCCGGCGGATCGGCCTGGGGATCATGGGCCTGGCCGATATGATGTACGTGCTCGGCGTGCGCTATGGCTCGCCTGAGGGGCAGGAATTTGCCAGCCAGGTGATGGAGTTTGTGCGCTTCCACGCCATGCGGACCAGCATCGAGCTGGCGCGCGAGCGCGGCCCCTTCCCCGCGATCAAGGGGAGCCTGTATGACCCGGACGATCTCAAGTGGTCGCCGCCGAAGCCGCTCGTCCCGTACGAGCGCGACTGGGGACGCCCCCCGCTGGACTGGGGCGAGATCGTGGACGGCATCCGCCGCTACGGGATCCGCAACGGTGCGCAGACGACCATCGCACCGACCGGCACGATCTCGACGGTTGCGGGATGCGAGGGCTATGGGTGCGAGCCAGTCTTCGCGCTGGCGTACATGCGTCACGTCAACGACTCGGGGCGCCAGATTACGCTGCAATACACCAGCCCGCTGTTTGAGCGCGCGCTGCGCAACTCTGGCCTGGACGACGCGCAGATTGAGCGCATCGTGCAGAAGGTGAACCTGGTCGGAAGCTGCCAGGACATCGACGAAGTGCCCGAAGCGATCCGCCAGGTGTTCGTCGTCAGCAGCGACGTGACCGCCGAGGAACACGTGCGGATGCAGGCGGCGCTTCAGGCGTTCACCGACAACGCGATCTCCAAGACGTGCAACTTTCCTGAAACCGCGACCGAGAAGGATGTCGCTGACGCATACCTGCTTGGCTGGCGGCTGGGTTGCAAGGGGCTAACGGTCTACGTGACTGGCAGCCGCGAAAAGGTGGTCCTGGAGACGGCCGAAACCGCGAAGAAGAAACAGCAGCAGACGTCTGCTGAAGCCAAGCCCGGCGAGCAGATCCGCCTGTTCAACGAGGCGAAGAAGCCGCGCCCGCGCTGGCTGAGCGGCAAGACCTATCGCGTGCAGACGCCGCTCGGCGCGACGTACGTGACGGTCAACGAAAATGGCGAAGGCAAGGGGCAGCCGTTCGAGGTCTTCTTGATGACGTCGAAGGTCGGCTCCGAAACGGCCGCCGTTTCTGAGGCGATCGGCCGCCTGATCTCGTACACGTTGCGCCTCGCCTCGACCGTCAGCCCGCGCGACCGGCTGATCGAGGTCGTGCGCCAGCTTAGCGGGATTGGCGGCGGGCGCCCGATTGGCTTCGGGCAGCATCGCGTGCTCAGCTTGCCGGACGGGATCGCTCAGGCGTTGCAGGAGTATCTGGACGAGAGCAGCGACGAGCCGCCCGCCGAGGCACAGGAGCCGCCGGCGGCTCCCAGCCAGGGGCAGCTTGCGCTCCCAGGGGTGCAACAGCGATCCGCCGACATCTGCCCGGAGTGCGGTGCGCCTTCGCTCGTCAACGAAGAAGGCTGCCGTAAGTGCTATAGCTGCGGGTTCAGCGAGTGCTGATCCGCGCCTGAAACAAGTAAATAATTCCAGCGGCGGGGCCACGCTTCAGGCGATGGCTCCGCTTTTTTTGCTTGCGCCGTTTGTCCGCCAGTGCTAGAAAGCAGTAAGCGGTTGACGGGGAGCGATAGAAGGACAAAGACAGAGGCGGTTTTCTGGCCGGATGCGGCGCGCCAGTATAATGAATGAGTGTGTGGCTGGCGTCCCGGCTCGTTCGGGCGGCAGTTTTGCTAACCGCTGATCGCTAGGAGCTCTTATGCCCAGTTCGCGGGCGAAACGCATCTTGCTGGCGCTGGTGGCGCTGGCGGTGATCGTCTTTGTCGCGCTGGCGACCGTATTGCTGGCGTATGGCTCGCAGGACCGGGTGCGTCCGGCGGACGTGATCATCGTCCTGGGGGCGGGCGAGATTATGACAGTGAACCGCACCGATCACGGCGTTGCCCTGTACCACCAGGGGATCGCGCTGTGGCTGCTGTGCTCAGGTGGTTATCGTGGAGCAAGCGGCGTCACCGAAGCGGAGCTTTGCGCGGAGCGGGCGGAACGGGCGGGCGTTCCGGCGAGCGCGATCGTTCTGGAGCCGGAAAGCCGCTCCACTCAGCAGAACGCGCAAAACGCCGCCGCCATCATGCGCGACCGGGGCTGGCAGAGCGCGGTGGTGGTCAGCGATAGCTATCACCTGCTGCGTGCGCGCTGGCTGTTCGGCCGCGAGGATATAACCGTCTGGACCAGCCCGGCGCCCGGTTCTGGCCGGGTGCTGGACACACTGTATTTCCTGGTGCGAGAGGTCGGTGCGGTGGTGTACCAGGCAGGCAAGATCGCGCTAGGCGGTTAGCGGAGCGCGATAAGGAGCGATTGAGCGGCTGTGGCAACTGTGCTCGTCGTCGAAGATGACCCGGATCTGCGCTACCTCTACGCGGTGGCGCTGACCCGCGCCGGGCACACGGTCACGACCGCGCCGGAGACGATCCCCGCGCTGCTCCAACTCACCAACCACACGATCGACGTGATCGTGCTCGACGTGGGCCTGCCGGATCTGCCCGGCACGCGCCTGCTGGAGTTTATGCGCGGCGACCCTCGCCTGACGACCATCCCGGTCGTCGTGCTGTCCGCCGACCAGTCCTTGCAGGAGCGCGCGCTATCGCTCGGCGCAGCACGGTTTGTCACCAAGCCGGTCCGCCTGAAGACGCTGGCGACCATGATCTGCGATCTGGTCAATTCCTCACCGTCCGGCGAGCAGGCGTAGGGCGGGCGGCGTTCACCCGTCGCCTCGACCGTCGGTATTTCCCCATACAATGAAACTAGATGGCTCGCAGTCCTTTGCTCGCGGCGTGGGCGCAGGCCGGGCGTTTCAATTATGACTCTCTATGCAGAGTTTTGATGTGTGTCATATCGGAACGCTGACATCACAGTTTGCCGCGAAAGGAAAGGAACTGACATGAGCGAACATCACGAGGCGGATTTCGCGCTTCTGGCGCCCTATAACGAGCATGTGGCGCTGCTGGGAAGCTGGAACGATTGGGAGCCGATCCCGATGGAGCGCGGCGAGGATGGCTGGTGGCGCGTCAGCGTGCCGCTGCCGGACGGCGATTACCAGTACAAATATCAGCTCAAGTCGAAGAGCTACTTCTCTGAGGGCGAAATGGTGACCATTGCGGATCCTCGCTCGCTGGTCGTCTCGGACGACTTCGAGAACACGCTGATCACCGTGAAGAACGGCGAGCGGGTGGTCACCAATTACGAGTGGAAGCACGACGATAAGCCGCTGCCCGCGAACACGGATCTGGTGATCTACGAGCTGCACGTGCAGGATTTTGCGGGCGGGCCTGGCGACGTGCGCGAGGGCGCGCTAGGGCGCTTTCGCTACACCATCGAGAAGCTTGATTACCTGGTAGAACTGGGGATCAACGCGATCGAGCTGATGCCGGTCAGTGAGTTTCCCGGCGAGCACGGCTGGGGCTATAACCCGCGCTATCTGTTCGCAGTCGAGAAGTCGTACGGCACGCCGGACGACCTGTGCGCGCTGGTGGACGAGTGCCACGCACGCGGCATTCGGGTGATCCTCGACGGGGTCTATAATCACAGCGACGTTGCCACGCCGCTGGCGCAGATCGACCACAACTATTGGTATCACGGGCAGCCGATGGATGCGCCGGACCAGCAGTGGGGGCCGAAGTTCAACTACGAGTTTTACGACGAGCAGCTTGGCATCTGGCCCGCGCGGCAGTTTGCGCTGGACGCGATTCTGCACTGGATCACGCACTTCCACATCGACGGCATCCGCTTCGACGCGACCGCGATCATGCGGAACTTCGACTTTCTGTACTGGCTGAACGCCTCGATTTACCAGCACATCGGCGGGGCCAAGCCGTTTATCACGATCGCCGAGCACGTCCCGCAAGACCCGGCTGTGACTGGCCTCGAGGGTCCGCTCGACGCGGCATGGCACGAGCATTTCTCGAAGCAGCTTATGGCGACGATGTGCGGGAAGGAAAAGGACGGGCGCGATCCGTACAACCTTGACGCGCTGATCGGCGTGATCGACCCGCTCCGCGACGGGTTCGCCAGCGCGCAGAACGTGATCAAGTACATCGACAACCACGATCAAGAGCGGATCATGTGGCAGCTTGGCGAGGCGGGCTTCGTGGACGACGCGGCGTTCCGGCGGATGAAGATGGGCGCTGCGATCCTGATGACCGTGCCGGGCATCCCGATGATCTGGATGGGGCAGGAGTTTGGGGAGAGCGCGCCGCACACGCAGGAACGCCAGCCGATCGACTGGGCGCTGCTGCAAAACGAGCGCAACACCGACCTGCAGCTTACCTATCGCGGCCTGATCGCTCTGCGCAAGAACACGCCCGCGCTGCGGACGGACACCTTCGACGTCGTGCACCTCGATCAGGAGAGGTGTATCATGGCGTACAAACGCTGGAACGACGAAGGACAGGTCGTCGTGGTCGTCGCGAACCTGCAGGACGAGTTCGCGGGTGAGGTCCAGATCCCGAACTGGCCGGGCGACGGCACGTGGCATGAGTACATCAACGACTATGACATCGAGGCTGGCGGTGGCACGCTGACCGACACGCTGGCCGAGAGCGAGGTCAAGGTCTACATCAAAGCCGGGTGATCGATTGTTGTCCACATCCCGCTCCCTGATCATCCGGCGTTGCGCGGAACCTCACCTCTGGCCACACAGGAGAAAATGGGTTGGAGGTTAAGAGGTGAGGTTTCCCCGGCCAGCGCCGTTGCTATAGTTACTGCTAACCGCTAACTGCTAACTGCTTTTTTCAGGGAGAGAGGGAGATGAGGGGTAGACGATTCCGCTGGTTTGGCGGGCTGGCGCTGGTGCTTGCCGTCGCGCTATTGATGATTCCACCCATGATTGCGCGGGGCCAGGACGACGCGCCTGCCCCGCGAGTGGTTGAAACGTCTCCGTTGCCGGGCGAGGAGCTGGCACTCGACGAGCCGGTGACGTTCTTCTTTGACCAGCCGATGGATCGCGCGTCGGTCGAGGCGGCGTTCAGCGTCGATCCGGCGGTGGACGGCGCGCTGACCTGGGCGGGCGACTCCGCGCTGACCTTCACGCCGGACGCGCCCTACGAACGTGCGACCGAAGTTACGTTCCGCATCGGCGTTGAGGCGCAGTCGACGGACGGCGTGCCGCTGGCAGAGCCGTTCGCGCTGGCGCTGCAAACGATCGGCTTCCTCGAAGTGACCGAAGTGCTCCCCGCGCCCGGCTCTGAGGCGGTTGACGTGGACAGCGTGATCACGGTCATGTTTAACCGGCCGGTTGTCCCGCTGTTGACGGTCGAGGAGCAGGCCACGCTGCCCGATCCGCTGGTGCTCGACCCGCCGGTCGAGGGGCAGGGCGAGTGGGTCAACACGTCGATCTACCTGTTCACGCCGGACGATGGGCTGCGCGGCGGCACGACCTACACCGCGACCGTCCCCGCCGGGCTGGAGGACGTGACGGGCGGCGTGCTGGCCGAAGACTTCACGTGGACATTCACCACGCTGCCGCCGGATGTGATCACGATTATTCCCGAGTCCGGCAGCAGTGGCGTGCGGCTCGAAGCGCCGGTGACCGTCAGCTTCACGCAGGCGATGGACCACGACGCGACCGAGCGCGCTTTCACGCTGGCGCGCATTTCGCCCGACGATGAGCGCACGCTGGAAATCGTTCCAGGCGAATTCCGCTGGGGCGAGGACAGCCACAGCTTCAACTTCCATCCGGACGAGCCGCTGGCGCTGGGCGGGACCTACCGCGCGACGATCGACGCCAGCGTTGCGCTCAGCGAAACCGGTGCGCCGTTGCGCGAGAGCGCGACGAGCACGTTCAGCGCCGTTCCCGAACCGGCCATCGTGGAGACGTCGCCCTCTGACGGGCAGCAGGCCGCCGAACCCTACGGCGGGTTCACTCTGTTCTTCGCCGGACCGATGGACTGGGACACGATCGAAGACAAGGTGATCATCGACCCGGAACCCTGGCGCGACTACGACGTGTATTGGTCCGAGTGGCAGAACAGCTTTACCTTCGGGTTCGACACCGAGCCAAGCGCGGAATACACCATCACGATCCTCCCGGGGATGCAGGACGTCTACGGCAACACGATCGACGAGGGGATGGTCGTCACGTACACGACCCGGCCCTACGCGCCGGAGCTGAGCTTACAGGCGCCGGGGCGCGTCGGGCTGTACAGCGCCTATACCGACGCGACGCGCCTCTTTGCCACGCACCGCAACATCGACCGCATCGACCTGTCGCTGTGGCGGCTGAGCCTGCGGGACCTCGCCGCGCTGACCGGGCCGGATAGCTGGGAGCTGTGGGACG
>Ga0134097_1001235_pt1 | contig 19862 bp, 20 predicted proteins | sample 8_3taG_FD_94450 | JGI IMG/M metagenome (GOLD analysis project Ga0134097, IMG submission 94450) | Switchgrass degrading microbial communities from high solid loading bioreactors in New Hampshire, USA - 8_30_10_142_A2 metaG | ecosystem: Engineered > Bioreactor > Semi-continuous > Anaerobic >... | reverse complement strand
GAATTTGCCTACGCTTGGTATAACCGAGTACGGCCTCACACGTTCAATGGTGGTCTAACACCGGCTGCTGCCAGAGTGGCTTGATACTATGTGCTGGTGTTACAATTTTGCTTGACCACGTCATACCATGTAATCAAAGTCATTGACCTTATAACCACATAGGAATTCCACTTACGACAGTCTAATCTTCTCGTAACGATATTGCGTTTCGTAGGCCCCCTTGAGAAGCTCTAAGCTGTCCCGTTAGTAAGAGTGGATCCCTGCCATACAAGATGTTTCGAATGAGCACGTTGGGATACAGCATGCTGTATGCCTCGAGTAAAGCGCAAGGTTGAAACTGGTATGGGTCTAGGGAACCTACCAGATCCTAACGAGAAAGTGGGTAATGCCATGTATTTTGCAGGTGTTGACATCGCTAAAACGCGCCACGAACTGTGCGTAATTGATGACTCAGGAGACATTCTTCTTCAGCTGCCGTTGAAGAACACCAAACGTGGCTTTGAGAAGCTGCTTACTGCTTTTCTTAGCAAACAATTGACTAACAAAAACGTCAGGTTTTGCTTAGAAGCTACCGGTCATTACTGGATTGTACTGTATTGTCAGCTGGAAGAACCCGGATTCTCTGTCCACGTAGTCAACCCTATTCAATCTGTTGCATTACGAATCTCTACATCCGCAAGACTAAAACTGATCAGAGGGATCATTCATTTTCGCGGACCTACTACGCCTTGGCAGCGCCACTTCAACTCAATTGGTTTCCGAGACTATTCTCAAACTGCAAACCCTTTCTCGAATGAGATTTGAGTTTGTAAGTCAGATTGGTGGCCTAACACAACTAATTTTGCTTTGTGGTTAATTCTCTTTCGCTGGAGCTGCTTCTTGGTATCCAAATTCCTCTGCATACTCCACAGTAACTCCTTGAGCATTTGGTTCAAGCTCAACAAAGCGATCTGCTCCAGCTTGAAGCAGAGCAGCTTTAGTCCGCTCCGGATCAAAAGTAAGAACGATAATCGTACCGCCGCCGCCGGCCCCTGCAAGCTTTGCCCCCACAGCACCATTTTCTAGAGCAACCTTAATCATATAGTTGTTCTGCTCACCAGAATCGGCGATGCTGTTTTGAATTCTGTGGTTTTCATTCATTAGGTATCCTAATCGATCCCAATCTCCATTGATAATCGCCTTCTTCCCTTCCCGGGCAATTGCCGTGATGTCTTCATAGGCCTTGACAACTGCAGGATCGCCTTCCAACCACCGCTCCCGCAGTGGCTTATGGAACTGGCCGGAGTGGTGTTTAATCCCGGTGTGAGCCACAACAAGGGGAAGTTCAGTTACATATTCAGCAAGATTTTCCACTGTTCCGTACTGCTCACTGTGTAAATCTTTATAGTACTCCTTACCACGAAAATCCAGATAGTTTAAACCGCCAAAGGTAGTCATATATGCATCTTGATATCCGCACTGGCATTTCATATAGTTCAGCTCTATAGTCCGATTCAATTCTGCAAGAAAATAGCGGTTGTAATTTTTACCTATGTACGTACTGACAGCAGCCAAAACAGCAGCGATCACAGCAGTGGAGCCAGCCAGTCCGGCCTGCTCTGGAATGGTTGTCTCTGTTGTAATCTTAGCTTTTAGATCATAAAGCTTAAAATACCGCAGCACACTTCTGACAATATCAAAGTAGTCCCCTTGATTGGCAAAATCGTTCTCCCATTTCAGCACCTTTTGTCCTGTTTTGTTGACTAAAATCAGCTGATCTGCAGGGATAATTGTGGCTGTCGCCCGCTCAGCAATCGAGCAGGATACTAAAGAACCCCCATAACCATCAGTTGGATTGCCGATAATGCCGGCCCGCCCTGGAGCGGTTGCTCTTATACTCCGCAATTTTCTCACCCCTATAAATTCAAGGTGCGAATGATATACTGCTTGAGCATATACCCATACTTTTCATCCCGAAGAGCAAAGTCCAAGAAAGCCTGGAAGTAGGTTCCCATATTACCGATATCATAGCGTTTCTCTCCGTATGCTAAGGGCACACCATAACCCTTTGTTCCCTCTTTCAGCAGCAGACGGATTCCATCGGTTAACTGGATTTCACCGCCCTTACCGGGGCTTGTCCGCTCTAATGCACTAAATATAGTCGGCGGTAGAATATAGCGGGCTGCAAAAGCAATAGTAGAAGGCGCTGTTTGCGGTGATGGTTTTTCTACCACATCAGCAATTTCAATAACATTACCCGTAACCTCTCCTGCTGGCTTAATAATCCCGTATTTGGATACATCATCCCGAGGGACTTCTCGCGTACCGATCACCATTGCTCCGGGATTTTGCTGATATAAATTAATCATCCGTTCTAACAGCGGCGGTTTGTTTTGGGAAAAGATTAGAGAATCGCCAAGGGCAACAATAAAAGGTTCATTGTTGACGAAACTCTCTGCTAAGCGAATTGCATCGCCAAGACCAGCAGGACTGCTCTGACGGGTATAGAAAAACTGAACATTCATATCTTCATAAGCTAAAGCCTGGAGCAGATCTGGCTGCTCACTGCGGTGAAGCAGTCTGTTCAGCTCGTTATCTTTATCGAAATGATCTTCTATCGCCCGCTTTTTCTGACCAGTAATAATTAAAATTTCTTCCACACCGCAGGCTGCCAGCTCTTCTACTATGTATTGAATGCAGGGTTTACTGCCAATTGGCAGCATTTCTTTCGGCTGGGATTTGGTTAGCGGCAGCATGCGGGTACCTAATCCCGCAGCGGGAATAACTGCTTTTTTGATCAAATATCTCACCTTCTTACAAAAACTTACAGATTATTTAATAATAACTTCCTGGTTGAATCCTTGTTTCCTGCCTGTTTTTAAATAGAGAAAAACGACACCGTGCGGCAAAAACCACCACTCGCTGTCGTTTTATTTTAATCTCTGCAGAAGAGATCCCGTGTATATACTTTGTCCATTACATCTAAAATTTCATCGGTAACGCGATTTGCTACAATTACATCGCTAATTTGCTTAAATTCATCTAAATCTCTAATTACCCGGGAGTTATAGAAATGTTCTGCTTCCAGAACTGGTTCGTAAACAACTACTTCAATTCCCTTGGCTTTAATCCGCTTCATCACACCTTGGACTGCTGACTGGCGGAAATTATCTGAGTCTTTTTTCATGGTAAGGCGGTAAATACCGACAATTTTAGGTTTGCGCTTCAGGATCATGTCAGCTATATGGTCTTTCCTTGTTCTGTTAGCATCCACAATCGCTGCTATAATATTTTGAGGCACATCGGCATAATTGGCTAGCAGCTGCTTCGTATCTTTCGGCAGGCAGTAGCCGCCGTAGCCAAAGGACGGATTATTGTAATGATTGCCGATACGGGGATCCATTCCTACCCCTTCAATAATCTGCTTGGTATTAAGTCCCCTGACTTCAGCATAAGAATCAAGTTCGTTGAAAAAAGCAACCCGCATAGCAAGATAGCTGTTGGCAAATAGTTTAATCGCTTCCGCTTCGGTTGGTCCAGTAAACAACACTGGAACATCCTTTTTAGCTGCTCCTTCCACAAGCAGATTGGCAAAGACTCTAGATCGCTCCGAATCATCGCCCACGACAATTCTGGATGGGTAGAGATTGTCATGAAGGGCTTTTCCTTCCCGCAGAAACTCTGGTGAAAAGATGATATTATCCACACCAAACTTCTTGCGAATTCCAACGGTGTAGCCAACCGGCACAGTTGACTTGATCACAATTGTTGCCTGTGGATTAATTGCCAGCACATCAGCAATTACACTTTCCACGGAGCTGGTATCAAAGAAGTTCTGCTCTGGATCATAATCAGTTGGGGTGGCGATGATTACAAATTCAGCACCTTGATAAGCTGTTTCTTTGTCAGTTGTGGCAAATAAATTTAGATTATTGTTTGCAAAAAAGTCATCAATATCTTTATCAATAATCGGTGATCTTTTATTATTAATCATCTGCACCTTTTGTTCATTAATATCTAGAGCCACAACTTCATGGTTTTGTGCTAAAAGCACAGCATTAGCAAGCCCTACATACCCCGAGCCTACAACGGCAATCTTCATAATGCTCTGCCCTTTCCATGGGGTTTTCAAACATAAAAATCTAGATGGCGACGAGTACAATCGTGGGTGTTTAAACAGACGTAGCCTGTGATTCTTTCAATGTTTCCCAAACATTAAACATTATAGTATTCACGATACCAGTCAACAAACCTGCTTAAGCCCTCTTCGATACTGGTATTGGGACGAAAATCGATGTCTCTTTCTAAATCAGTTACATCAGCATAAGTTCGCAGCACATCTCCTGGCTGCATGTCCATATAGATCTTTTCTGCCTCTATCCCGATCTTTTCTTCCAGCACATTGATAAACTTCATAAGCGGCACAGGTTGATTATTGCCGATATTATAAATTTTATACGGAGCAAAACTGGTACTCAAATCGTCAACACGTTCATCCCATTTTGGATTAGGAACCGGAGGACGATCAATGAGTTTAACTATTCCAAGGACAATATCATCAATATAAGTAAAATCCCGTTCCATTTTCCCATGGTTAAATACTTTGATCGGTTTTTTCTCAAAAATGTTCTTAGTAAAGGAAAAATAAGCCATATCTGGACGACCCCACGGCCCGTAAACAGTAAAGAACCTCAATCCGGTTGTTGGTATACCGTACAAATGACTGTAAGTATGAGCCATTAATTCATTGCTTTTCTTGGTTGCAGCATACAAGGAAACAGGATGGTCCACATTATGATTAGTTGAAAAAGGAGCAACCTTGTTGCCGCCATAAACTGAGCTAGAAGAAGCATAAATTAAATGCCGAACCGGATTATGACGGCAGGCTTCTAAAATGTTCATAAATCCGACAAGGTTAGAATCTACATAAGCATACGGATTCTGAATTGAATAACGCACGCCTGCCTGTGCGGCAAGATTTATAACATATTCAGGCTTATAATCAACAAATACCGCGTCTACAGCAGTTTTATCTTTTAAATCAACTTTTTTAAAAACAAAATCTTTATGTTTCTGTAGAATAGCTAACCGGTCTTCTTTTAGCTTAGGATCGTAGTAGTCATTCAAATTGTCAATACCAATTACTTGCCAGCCTTCAGAAATTAATTTCCTCGCTAAATGAAAACCTATAAAACCAGCAGAACCAGTTATTAGTACTCTCATTTTATTCAACCCCTTAATAACACTTAAAATTTGAGGCGAACCGCCTGGTAATTGACATAGCTATTTACATATATTGTAACACGGCGAGATAGTTTGCTTGTAACCTATAAAGCCAGCTTTGTTCCGTAGAGTAATAAGCATTCAGTATGCTGATTATAAGCTTTAGCTAACTCAAAATACTTGACCTTAAACAGCGACTATAGTTATTGCGTCCTTAGTCCCTATTTAGCCCTCTAATTAATTTTGAGAATATCCCCTTCTATATGCCAATACCAGGTCAAATAGTAACTAAAAATCGAACGAACTACTACCTTAGACTAGAAGGTAGTCCGCAAAGCGCTATTGCATAGCAGGCAAAAATAGTGACTACTCCAGTGTTAATTACTTTGACGATAAACTGCGAGTAAGTTGCCGATTAAAAGTAAGCGTCAAAGTTACCACACCTACACTCTCCTCTACTGCGATGAGATAGTATATCCATCATGGGAGAGGGGAGTTGTTCTTTTATGGGCGATAAAATCAAACAGGAACCGTGGGCAGAAAGCATCGAGAAATCCGGACCAGCGGCATGAGTCAAAGTGCTTGATGCAGGGAGCATAATCTCCGTCCCAATCAACTGGGCTATTGGCTGCACAAATGACTAATGAAGCTAATTTACCCAAGACAATCCGCTGGTTAGTCTCACCGCTCCTGTCGAATCTGGAGTGTCTCTTCACATTGGTAATCTAGTCTTGAGTTTAGCTGCGGTTTTGATCAGCAGATATTGGCGGAAGTGGTCCAGGCGCTGATGGATATATGCTGATCGGTCATCCCAGGCAAAAGGTTTATCTAGCAGTTGAAGCAACAGACTTACGAAAGGCTGTTGATGGTCTTGCCGCCATAGTCCAGCTGGACTTCGGGCTTAGCCCGTTTGAACCCCGTCTTTTTGCATTTTGCAACGGGCAAAGAAACAAAGTAAAAATTCTCTAATGGTCAGGACGTGATTTCTGGCTCCACTACTTACGTTTGGAAAAGGGACGACTGCTCTGGCTGCAGGAAGACGAAAAGATAAATCCCTTAGATTTGACCTAGCAAGATCTACGGCAGACCTTAGAAGGAATTCACTTAAAACCGATCGAACAGTGTTCTGTCAAGGTTCCTAAGTTTGTTGTTCGAGCAGCAAATTTACTTAGTAAATGCTAGTTTATCTGCAGGTATTCCATGGTTGAACACGAATTTCCAGAGTATGGAAAACACAGCTAAAATTCTAGCCACAACCGAATACTCATGGCTGGAACGTGCTTGAAAGCAGAAGCTCAGTTGGCAAATGCTCTACAGCCGATGCAATATCTTGAGGCTCAAATCCGCCAACTATCAGCCAAGCATTTTGGTCATTCCAGCCAAAAAACCAACAAGAATCAGCTTAGTTTATTCGATGACGTTTTCAACAAGGCTGAAGCAAAAGCCGAACCTTTTGTCAAAGAGCCTGAGCTACTACCGTTCCAGCACATAAAAGAGATAGATCAAAAGCTAAAAAAGCAGAGCTCTTAGAAAACATACTGCCTTAATCACTGGAACTAAACAATTTCCTCCTTGATGGCCGTCTTGATATTGACAACAACATAGTTGAAAGTTCCACAAAGCCATTCCATTATTGGAAGAAAGAACTTCCTGTTGTGCGTTACTCCCCAAGGAGCTGATGCAAGCGCTATAATCTATAGCATAGTTGAATCTGCTAAAGAAAATGGGCTTAAATCCTTCGATTATCTGGACTATCTGTTTACAGAACTTCCTAATGCGGCACTAGAGACATAGACAAGTTTCTTCCATGGTCTAAAATCATACCGGAGCACTGCTGCACTCCTAAAAAATGATCTTCAGCCTCTACCACCACAAGGTAGAGGATTTTAGTGTCAAAAATGACCCATTACTTAACCGAACCAATCATTTCCGCTTTATATTCTGTCTAGGTGTGGATCACTTTGACGCTTACTTATGGTACTTGCCATTAAAGAGACTAGATAATGTAACACTTAATATGCAACAATACTAATATAAGCAGTGTTATTTGAAATATACTACTCACTTTTCTCGAGCTTACCCTTAAATTTGCCTTTCACCAAACCAATGGTACGTTCTACTACTGGTATTCCCATGAAATAAATCAAGACACAGTAAACTATAGCTCCAATTCCAATAGCAATTATTAAAGCAAAGTTTTGTCCCAAACCTTGTTTTAGATAATTAAAACTCCCTAGAGCAATAAAACCCATTATAAAAGAAGCAAAGCACATTTTAGCAAAGGACTTGCTGAGTTCCTTTAAGCCAAAGCCACCTATTTTTCTCCTTAAAGTTATAAATAACATACCAGTACCCACAATTGCCGAAATACTGGTTGCTAACGCTAATCCACCAATGCCTATATACTTAGAAAAAATGATGTTTAATATTATGTTTAGCACCACAGCTATAGCCGCATTAATCATGGGTGTTTTGGTGTCCTGGAGAGCATAAAACGCTCTTGATAAGATGTCTCGTAAACCAAAAGCAATCATTCCAATTGAATAATAGAACAAAGCATCGCCTGTCATCTCTATTGCTTCTAAAGTAAAAGCTCCTCGTCCAAATAATAAACTTACAATTTCTTCTGAAAAAATCATTGCTCCAATGGTTGCTGGAACAACTAATAAGCTAATTGTTGAGATGGCTTCTGAAATTGTACTTTTTAGGCCTTTAATATTGTCCTCAGCAGCCATTTTAGAGATCATTGGGTACATAACTGTTGTAATTGAAGCCACAAAAAGACCCTGCACAAAACCATTAAGGCGCCTAGCATAGTTTAATGCGGATATTCCTCCCACAGCAATACCTGATGCTAAAGTACGATCTACTAGGACATTGATTTCATTCACTGATGTTCCAGCAATAACTGGTAGGGCAATAAAGAACATTGTCTTAATATGCTCATCTTTTAAATTTAAAATCGGTTTATACCTAAACCCAGTTTTACGAACGAATGGTATTAAGAGTAGTAACTGTGAAGCTGTTGCTAAAAGACTTCCAAAAGCGATCACATAAACACTTGTTTTTGTACTAATAAATAGGGAACCTATGATAACAAGATTCATAGGAAAACCAACCAAAGCCGGGACCACATAATTTTCGTATACTCTTAGATAGCCTGCAAAAATATTTATTAACGCTGTAAAATAAACTCCAAACACTGTAATTCTAGTAAAATTAACCGCTAGTTCTAAAGTCTTACCACTAAAACCGGATGCAAAGAATCTAACAATCGGCTGGGGAAAGACTAAAACAATCGCAACAATAACTGAAGCCAATAATATTAAAATATTGCTTAAATTGCTGGTAAATTGATCAGCACTAAGCTGTCCATCTTCCTTTTGAATCCGACTGTACATCGGGATAAAACCGGTAGCTATTCCCACGCTTATAAAGGAAAATATAGTAACGGGAATTGTTTGGGATATTAAATAAGCGTCAGTGATAGCTGATGCTCCAAAAACATATGACAAAATTATTTCCCGTCCAAAGCCTAGAACTTTAGATATTATTGTAATGACCATTACTAGAAGTGCTGCTTTTTTCATAGTATACCTCTTTTTTTATTTCTAATATCTCACTTATAGAATAAATCAAATGCAGTTCGGTTAACTAAGCATTCGAAACTCATAGGAGTTTTTTAATATAAACAGCTGTCTTTCATGTTTTATAAAAGCATCTTCTATGATGGTTTCCAAGGGAGCTATAATAGAATCCATCGAAAACAATACTCTTTTTTGCCCCTAATATTTTGAACAATAGTAGACATTAATGGGATCGTCATCTACATCTTTTTATCACACATATGTATTTTATTTTGTGTTTTTATATCAAAGGGACAAATCTAAACTTCAGAATAGAAAGTGGTCAACGTTTTGGCTATACTATATATGTCAAAGTTATTTTTCCTTATTAAACTGCTAGTATCAATCCGCAAAGAATCTTTGGTGACTTCAAGAATTTTCTTCGACCAGTATTCTGGTGATCTCTCTAGGCTAACAGGATGTATTAAATCCGTAATCTGCACCTGTTTTGTGATATTATCAGAAATAACACAAGGTAATCCAGAGGCCTGAGCTTCCCTAACACCACCTAGCATAGCTCCATCAGAGTCCTTACGATATCTGAAAACAACGCCTTGTTAAAACCAGGTTGTACTTCCACTATCGCTCGACCTACTCTAATGTTAAGTCTATCAGAGTTCTCGCCAAAAGAACCGTCTAACTCTACAGATATCCAACGCACATTAGAATCAGTTTGGCTTCCTCTCAGCCTTTTCCGCCAGTAATGCACCTGACTTTCCCTGAGTCCATTTTCTATACAAAAGGCACGTACGCTTTTGCCACTCGCTTCCAATTCCGCAATTCGTTGCTCCCATTCTTTCCGTTTTTCTTCTTTTGTCATGGACAATACCCCTTTCCATTAGTTCTCCGGGTATTGTCTCATATACTAGCTGATAACACTAGGTGGGTGTGAATTGACGGTTACGAGATGCTTGCCCTTTAACTTTCTCTGAGACTTTATGGTTTATCCTGAAGCCATAGTTGATTCTCAAGCCTCAGTGAGCTTTCAGTAGCCATATGGGAAGCCGTCATTACATACCAACCCACAAATCCAGTCTGTGTTTATCATGTACTTTCTTCTCATCAAACGTTCGTGAATACTATCATAAAGATCCACCGTCACTGCCTCTCTTCTTCTGTGCTTTCCCCGTTCTGGGTAATTCTCCGTCCTCTTGACACCTTCATAATAGCCAGAATGTACCAAGCCGATAAAACTGAGGACCAATGCAACGTTACATCCTTTCGTTTTCCACATACGAGAAAAGCCTAATTCGCCAAATAACCTGCATTACTTATTATTAGGTTTTGCCCAATATACTCTTAATGACTTGTTTAAGCGGGAATGGAATTGCGCTCTTGACTCTATAAAGAATTATATCAAATTTGTTAATACGATAATACTGCACCGCGACAGCCTCAAAGCCGCCTTCCCTGAAAACACTCAACACCTTATCTCGAATAGCATTTTTGCTGCTTGGTCGCACAAGATTCACATTCTTGGCAGAAGCCCTTTCAAATGATGACTTCGTCAACACCAAGTAGTCGTTAAGTTTATTAACCAAATCCATGCCCTTTTCACTGTTTACAAGAAGAACAGAAACTCCATTGCTCGCATTAATTTCAGGATGTGCTTCAAGAATCCCCCAATAATCTCCTATTGTAAAATCACCTTGTCTATCACTACAAGCATATTTGCATGTATAACAACAATCTCGGTACAAAGTCGCCTTTAAGTAGTAGTAGTAGTAATTCAATATAGGAATAATAACCTCGCTCTGAACTTTACCATCTTTTTTATACGTAACTGATCCAAAACAACCATAACCCATTTTAGCTTTATCTCGAAAACGAAACTCCAAAATCTCCGCCCTCAGTCGTTTCCTCAACCATTGAATATATCCTGAAAAGAAAGCAGGGCTAGCCACACCATGGCAAATTAGATCCACAGTTAGCAAATTGCTATAGTCCTTTCTCAAGAATGCTTTTAGTCCGGCTATTTGGCATGGAGTACCTGTATAAAGAACTTGTCTACCCTCTTCAAGATGTTTTTTGACCTGTAAGAAAGTGGAGCCTACTTCACTTTGTACATACTTAGAGCCCTGCAACTTTCCTATTTCTGAAAAAGACTCAACACCAACATGAACAGCTTTCAAGTCTTGATTTAGCGTACAGCCAAATACAACACCCTTCTCAGATAGTACAACTTGTGCAATAGCCGAAAATGCCCCCCCTGAACTACTGTTCTTGAGAACACATTCATCCCTATGAATTGCGGCATACGTAGCTAATGGTCTGCCATCGGACACTGGAATTTCAATTGGACAAATTCGCTGACAAAGTCCACACATCGTGCATACTTCCGCGTTTACTGCGGGATACAAAAACCCATCCTGGTCTGGACACATCTCAATAGCCTGCGTTGGACACACGCTTTTGCAAGCAGTGCATCCTGTGCATTTCTCTTTATCTGTATATGGAGTAATCATGTGTTTAGCTCCTTAACTGTATATTACATCACCCAAAATCATACTTGCGTTAAATAATCTTTCAAAAACTTGATTGAACTCTCTCTTTGACGTAACAAGCAAGATTCAAACAGGCGATAATCTACTGGTGTATCCAACAAAGCAACGAATTCTTCAACACTGTGAAAAATCATCCTGTCTTCCAATCCGATCTGCCTTAAGTAAGATTGCACTTTGTTCATCCTGTTCACACTTGTTGGGTAAGATATAAAATTCCGTCTATATTTACTTGCAAAAACTGTCCCGTGAAAGGTTCCTGTTAACACTATCTTGGCGTTTCTAAACAACCCGACCCACTCAAAAGGATCAATATTGATCAGACTTTTGTCAAACCAAAGGTCACTACATCCAGCCCCTACTATTATCAAGTCATGTTTTTTGGCATAATCACGAACAGCTTTCTGATAATCATGACTCAATTTACAGTAATAAACAAGAATATATTCTTTAGTAAACATTGGGGAGAATCTATTTTCTAATTCAAAATCATATATTAACGTCGGGTCTAATACAAGCTTTGGGGTTATGCCAAGCACTTCCTGGATAAACTTTCCCCCATTACATTCTCTTACTGATAGGCCTTTAAATCTCCTGAGTCCTTCCAGAATGTTTTCCGGAAACCGATCCCCTGGCATTACAGATCCTGTGCCTGCAGCATAGGAAATCAAAATTGGCACATCAATGCCAACACCAAACTTTACAGGATGATACCCTTTATCCCTAAAATTCCACACCTCATCGCTTCCAACAACAAGAGCATCCAGACCCAGCGCGTTTATCTGACTGGCATTAAATACAGGATGCGTTAAAGAAAGATGTTTCATAGCTGCACTAAACTTAACAAATTGCCCATATCCCTGCAGATAACTACGCAGATCCATCATTAAGTTCTTGCCAAATCTAATTTTCCTAATGAAAAATGGTCTGTAATTAGCCAACATATGTAAAATATTCATAAAATTAACTATTACAACGTCATGACCTAGTTCCTCTATTATCTTAAAAAGAGCATATGCTTGTAAATAAGCCCCATAGTTTTTGATATTGTGATGAGTTAGTATTCCAACTTTCAAAAAACAGCACCTCACATTCAGTTAGAAAAAAACAAAACTACTATATATGCGAAAAACTCGAGTTATATGACTCCTGCCATCAGCGGCTTGCCCTCTAGAATTGGAGATCATGCAACCAAAGATTAAGCTTTTCAGTATTGTTGGAAAATGCTGCATGAGACTCTTCCAGAGTCATATACTTCAAAGTACTATGGCGCCTTCGAGTATTCTAATGTCTCATTTATTCCCTTATCAACTTCAGCTGATAATTCTTTTGACTTAGAGTCTGCAGACAGCTTTGTGCTTCTTCCAGCCAGGCAATGTGTTCTCTTGGTGACGGCTTCAGATCCATTGTTCTTTTTAGTCGTAGTGCAGATAATCTGTATTGATATTACATCCAAGCGAGTTCATACTCCCTTAACACTTGCTCCTTAAACTCATAACTATACCGTCTGCTTTCCATTGTTTCATAACCACCTGTCCTTACCTACTATGTACTTTCTGAATTCTATCCGCACGTTCTCCAACGCCTTTGCGAGTTAACAAGAGGTTTTATTATCTACTCACCCCTGTCTCCCGCTTGCTCAACCTAAAATCTCCTCTCACGCGACTACTAACAAAATTCGCACAAGTACGACATAAAAGGTAAACAGGTATTGCATAATATGCAAAAGCTCTCACTGTTCCTATAAAGCTGTTTCGATTTGTCATAACGGTTAATGAAAGAACTGAAAAGACGAACACGAGTAACGCAGGGTCATACTTCATTTTATCATACTCATACTTAACAAGACTGAATATACGCCCATAAAACATCCCAAGAAAAAACATAAATGCTATTCCAGCCCACCCAAAGTTGATGTATGCCTCTGCAACCGCAGAAAAGCCAGGACCGTAACTTAACCCCAATACCTGCTGCAACCAATTCCCGAGGTTGGCTTTTATTGCACTCGGATGAACATCCCAAAAACCAACGTTTGGAATAACCGTAAATAAAGAGTAAAGGTATGACTCTCCATAGCGAAACGAATAAACTCTGGGAACGAGATTCATTACATTTATTAAAGGAAACATTGAACCGCCCATTTCAGATATTGCTTGGACTAAAAGCCCTTCCTTTCCCCAAGACGATATAAATGCTTCAAAATAGTCTAGTAATCCTCGACCGATCACATTCCTTAACTTATATATTATTGACATAAAAGACAACAAGAAAACTCCGGCTATTCCCGTGATAACACTTAACATCCCTCTTATTGGTCTCACGAGATAGTGATACATACAAAGTGCAGTTGTGATCAGTACCATACTTTGCCCCCTACCACCCGTGAGAAAACCCACACCTACGGTCATAACAGTACATGCAAAAACTAACATTCGGATAAACTTCCTATCACTAGCCCCAATAAAAAGACAAATGAGTGAAATTGGGAAAAACGGCCGAATCCTGGAAAACACAGCATCTAATCCAGTTTCTACTAACGACGGATCATAGAGAAAACCATACCCATACTGTAACGCAAGCACTAATCTCTGAAATGAGAACGTAACAGTAGGAACTATGGAAATCAAAAAAAGCACCCAACCAGCCACTAGGGTTCCAGAATACAACGACGTTGAACTCATAGCTTTAATCGTCTTAGCTGCGTTTTTGGACTCAACACGCTCAAGTAACGCTTCTTCATCTTGCGCAAGAGCTATCGCTCCTAAATGAAATGCAGTGAGACCTAATACCGTGAAAACATCCGCCATAAGTATACTTCTAGGAGGATACATAGTCCGCAGGTCGTTTCTAGGTATTGGAACACCAATACCCGTAAGGAAAGACTGCCCAAACATGAAAACAAAAGCAACTGTGAAAAATACTACATATGGGCACAAAAGTTCCTTTCGTAGCTTATACCAAGACCATAAACACCATATATATGTAAGAATTCCAAACCAGGCGAAGCAATAGTCATATATCCGCACAACATCATCTTTAGCCGCGGCATCTGTTATAAAAACTATTCCTACCAATGTCATTAAACAAAGCAAGATAGCGGTCATGAAGAAAAGCTTCTGCCTAACCAAATAAGTGCTCTTATTTGTCACCTAATTCTCATCCTTCCAACAAACAAGTACAGACTGTTCTTCTCGCGCAAGACACAATCATCAAATGACACCAAAGACCAAAAAACATTCTAACCATTAATGCCGTATATTTCATACAACATATCAACATTGTCACGTATATTATAACCTCTGTTAGTTAAAGCTTCTCGTCGCACACTGTAATCAGGTCTCTTCACTTCTCGAAGAGATACTATTAATTGAGCCCACTCTTCAACAGGCACGTCCAAACTCATGAAATGAACCAGTCCCAAACCCATATCAACTTCCTTCGTAATAGTGTCAGATAAAACACAAGAAACTCCTGCAGCCTGCGCTTCGATCGATACTACAGGCAATCCTTCGTACAAAGACGGTAATACAAAGACATCGAACATATTCATCAACTCAGGAATGTCACTACGAACTCCCAGTAATCTGACATGGTCGACTAATCCGTTCTTGATAATCTCTCTTTCAAAATCCCTGCGCAACGAACCATCTCCAACCAATAACAACTTACAGTCAATTCCCAAATCTCGCATGTACATCATTAATGGAATAAAAAATACATGATTCTTTGGTCTCTCAAAGCGCCCTACATGTCCTATAATGAGACTCTCCTCGCCAAGAGAAAGTTCTTTCCTTTTGACCATTCTGTCTTCATATGAAAGATGTTCATACAAACGCAGATCAAGTGCCAAAGGAAGCACCTTAACACGTCCCATGTCATAACTTCTATCTCCGAACAAATAACGTCCTGCAGCTTCACCACATGCGAGTAACCGCGTGGCTTCTTTTTGTATTAGCAATTTCATCAAGCAAAAATAGACTCTTCGATATAGTTTGCCGTCTTCCTTAGTCGACGTGTTATGCGAATGAGCTACACGGTTTCTTATACCGGCTAATCTAGAAGCTAAAAGTACCAGCCCGGCATGATGTAATGTATGTGCGTGCACTGCCACAAAAGGTCCATATTGTTTCATTGCGCGCACCATGTCTTTCAGGTGTGCAAATAGACCGACTTTCTTGGGCGGTGGAATGTGTATTATTCTGCCGCCTAACGCCCTTATTTCCTCATCGTAGTGATGCTCTCCGTCAGACATGCACAAAAAATCAAACTGCAACTTCCCTCTGTCAATGTTTCTATAATAATTCATTATCATAGTCTCTGCACCACCACGATTCATCCCACCCACAACATGTAAAACACGTGCTGGTTTTGTCCCATCAATCAAAAATCTCACCTCCTCTCACATACTGACTTCATCCCTGCGACTGGCCACGTAATGCCTAAAATTAGTCCAAAACTGAGTTCGTCTCTTGTCAAGAACTTCTTTAGTATACTTCTTAGAACATGCAAAGTTCACCTTAGCACATTTCTCCATTTCACCTTTATCGCTTGTTATTCTCTCAACAAGTGCAGCAAGATGCGTATAGTCACCAGGTTTATGAAGGTACTCTGGACCCAGCAATTCAGGAATTCCTCCTGCCGTAGATCCCACTGCCGGACAGGCTCGACTCATAGCCTCTACCAACACACGAGGAAGCCCTTCAGCAAAACTCGGTATAATAAACAAATCAATATTGTCCAACCATTCAAGCACAGCCTGTCCACTTGGTAACACACCACAAAAAGTAACATTGTCAGCAACACCAAGTTCCTTTGCGAGCTCTCTCCAACGATTTGGATTACCCTCCCCAAGGCAAACAAGCTCAAAAGCATTTGTTCGGCGCTTGTTTAGAACATGCAACATTCTAATTGCAGTCCCATGTCCTTTATAAGCGACATTCAGAGATCCAATCATACCGATTCGAATAGGCACAACACCAAAACGCGTTTCAACACGTTGCAATCGCCGCGCAAGCACTTCATCCGCCGGAACAGCAATTTCCACGTTGGAACAATGAGTAGTACTTATTCCTCTGAATGGATACCTGGACTGCAAGAATCTCTCGGTAACATAAAGCACATGTGAAGCCTTCTTTACATAGTATCGACTTTGCAAAAACTTCGGAAGTGCAAGCATCTTTCCAGCTAAAGAGCCATGTCCCCATAAAGCATCCCACGCACAACCCACGACTTCTACTGCCCACGGCTTATGTAGCCGAATTGCCTCTGTACAAGCCATTATACCAACTAAACTAGGAAGCCGCATAATAGCACAATCAGCGTTTTGCAGCACCTTCCTAATAATACGCCGTGCCTCAAGATGCTTTTTCACCGATAACGATGCGAGGTTCGGTACTGAGACAAATACTACTCCGTCACCGCTTGACACCGCATACCTAGTCTTTTGTTGCTCATCTGTAAGTAGCTCAGAACGTGATACTACTATAAGTTCATCAAAAACACTCAGATAGCGAGTCCATACCTCATATCCGAAACTGCTTGATGTATAATAGACTCCATTGCTATCCTTATATAATCTGACATCGTGAAAAAAAGCGAGTTTCATTGTTCACATAGCCCACCTTTCCTGCTAGTACATATACTGGTAAATATAAATGAAGCTTCATCCGAAAATATTGAATTGCTTTGGTCCCCTTGTGTTGGACACTAACTTGCTTCTTCTCTCGCACTTTGAATCTTGTTTACACACTCCAGATAAACTTGTCTCGGAGTCTTCAGTTTGAGCCCCCAGTGCAGTCTTCGGTTATTGTAGAAGTCTTCCCAATCTGACAATACTGCTTTTGCTTCTTCTAAACTGTCAAATTCTGTCCTGCTCAACAATTCTTCCTCAAGAATCCCATGATAAGCTTCTATATGTCCGTTCTCTTCAGGACATCTCGCATGAGTAAACTCATGATAAATCCCTTTGATTTTGCAGTATTCTTCAAACTCCGTACTTATGTACTGTGACCCGTTGTCGCTTCTTAAGATGAGCCCAAGCGGATTTATTCCCCGTTCTCTTATTGCTTTGTCTAAGGTTCTAACCGCTATTTTCGAAGTTATGCTATAACCTGCATATCTGCCAACAACTTCTCTTGAAAACACATCCAGGTAGTTCAAAATGTAAAATGTCCGACCGCTGCCTGCTATATAGCCATACTTGATATCCGTAGCCCACATCTGATTGGGTCTTTCCACTTTTCTATCGTCTACCCTGCGTCTATGCGGATATTTCCTATTCCTTGGCTTCAAAAGTCCGTTCTCCTGCATTAGCCGGTATACTTTTTTCTTGTTTATCCTTATCCTGCACTGCCACCTAAGATAAGCGGTTATCTTCTTATACCCATAACAGCTGCATTCTCCCATCAGCAACTCCCTTATCCTCAACACAACATCTTCGTCTTTTATTCTTTCTCCTGTCTCGCACAAGCAATATCCTGGAGGTCGTTTGCCTCGCCTTTTGCCCTTTGAATCTTCTCTCTTCTCCCTTTGGGATTTCCAGTAATAATAGGTACTCCGGGCTACTCCAACTAACTTCAGAACTGTCTTTGCAGCGTAACCCTCTCTTATGTACTTATCCGCTATCTCTAATCTATCTTCAAGCTTGGATTCGTTTTTTTAGAAGGTCCCTGTATATCTTAATTGCTAATTCCTTCTCTCCCAAAAGCTTCTTTAGCTCCTCATTCTCCTTTCGAAGCTCTGCTTCTTTCGAAGTAACAGTCCTTATTACCTTTGGCGCAAGACCGTCTACCCCTGATTCATCGTACTTTGCTTTCCATTTATAAAAGGTGTTTGGATTAACATTATGCTTTCTGCAAACCTCTGATACCGTCATTCCTGTTTCAAAATCCTTTATCGCTGACAACTTCTCTTCAACTGTAAACCTCTTCATGGCTCACTTCCCCCTTAAACAAATTGTACTATACTTATACAATTTGTCCAATCTTTTAGGGGGTCCCTAACACATTATTATATATTCTTTTTAATTCGTGCTTTACATGTTCGAACCCAAATTCTACGATCGCTTTGCCGTTGAATCTTCCCATGCTTTCTCTAATTGCTGGATTGGCTCTCAGCATTTCTATTTTATCTGCAAATGCACACATATCAAATGGAGGTACAAGATAACCCCCTTTTCCATTCTTAATCAAATCAGAGTTACCTCTTATATTTGAGCAAATAACAGGTAGCTCTGACCACATTGCTTCCATTACAGCTACGGGCAAACCTTCCCTAAAAGAAGGATGAATAAAAACATCCGAAGCCTGGCATATTTCTAACACATCATCGCGATAACCAAGTAATTTAACTTGTTCCGCGACCCCAAGCGTTTTTGCCAACTCTTGCAAATAATTTTTCAATTGACCTTCTCCACAGATCAAATAATACACGTGTGGATTATTTAATAATTTCAATGCCCTAATAATTACCTCATGATTTTTGTTTTTGTTCAATTCTCCAACTGAAAGCAATACGAATGTATCTTTCGGTATTCCTAATTCCTTTCGCTTATGGATTCTATCAACATCTTTAGGGCTATAATTGTTAAGACTTATACCTACACCAGGAACGTATTCAACTTTCTTAGCGTGAAATCCACGTGCTCTAAAATAATCTTCCTGATTTATGGTTATTAAAACATCTGTATATCTCGACAAGTAGCGTTCAATAGGATAATAAACTAACCAATTCTTGAGCGGTGCTCCTTTATAAAAATGAAAACCATGTGCAGTATAGATTACCTTAACATCTCTTAAATCTCTACATGCAAGTCTCGTCCAAACGGATGCAATTGGTGTGTGGGTATGAACTAAATCATATTTTTCATTGCAAATTAGGCTCCTTAACTTTCTGTAAGCTGAAATGTTGCTCCAGCTTAGGGGAGAACGACTAAACTCTATATTGAATATCCTACACCGCCACTCAGCCAACCAAGGTGGCAGTTCCCTTTGCACATTGCACGCGATGTCAACATTATGACCTTCTTTAATCAAAAATTTAATATGAGGAATTAAGAATGCATTAATTGTATTTGAGATAGTTGAGACATACAATATTTTCATTTGATTCATCTATTTCCTTTCCCGATAGATCTCAAGAAAAACAGCTCTTTATTAAAATTTCACTAAATTTCATCATATAAACCCCTTCATTGTATTGACCGATAACTTTTGGATTAACTATGCCCTTTATATTGTTAATTAATCATCCGGGGTACGTTTATGCCACACTCATACGCATGAGAATATCCTCCACCAAAACGCGGGTTAACTTCAGAAATATAATATTCACCATTTACTTGGAAAAGATCGATGTCAATGATTCCCTTGAAACCTACCTTCTTTACAAAAGTTTCAATTAGATCAAAGAGTGACGTGGTCAAGCAAAATTGTAACACCAGCACATAGTATCAAGCCACTCTGGCAGCAGCCGGTGTTAGACCACCATTGAACGTGTGAGGCCGTACTCGGTTATACCAAGCGTAGGCAAATTC
>Ga0134097_1001226_pt1 | contig 19995 bp, 16 predicted proteins | sample 8_3taG_FD_94450 | JGI IMG/M metagenome (GOLD analysis project Ga0134097, IMG submission 94450) | Switchgrass degrading microbial communities from high solid loading bioreactors in New Hampshire, USA - 8_30_10_142_A2 metaG | ecosystem: Engineered > Bioreactor > Semi-continuous > Anaerobic >... | reverse complement strand
TAGTTTGAATTCCAATTATACCTGCAAAATTGAATCAACCGATTTTATTTACCTGTTATTATTTCAGGAGGTGCGCAATGAATCTGGATGATAAACTTGCCTATATCACCGGCGCGATAAATGCAGCAAATAGTATACAAAGCACTTTTAACTCTAAATATACGGACGCTGACCGGACATTAATCAAACCATCGAATATTGACTTAATTAAACAGGTTTTTGATATACTGGCTGCTAATTATCCCGGCCCCCGTAAAAATGAGCTTTCCCAGATGATAAACCGCTGCTATGAATACTGCAGCGCATACCGTAAGACTAAAGCACATATAGCATCATTATCCGGTAAACCCCCCGGCATGAAAGATGTATATGAAATTTTAAACATATTAAAACCAGTTGCAGATAACCGTCAGAAATTTTACATAGACAAAATGATAAAATTATATGATTTACTGAATTAACTTGTTGTGCTAGTTTATTTTGTTCCAGAAAACCGAGTTGCGATGCCAAGGCCCTGTAAATTCAGCTGCTGCGAATTCAAACTCGCAGAATAATTTTGAATTAATATTTGTGCTCCGTAACAGAATTTGTTTCTAGAAACGGAGTGCAGCAACTAAGAAAGTGCATTTTAACATATATGAAAATCTGGAGATTAGTTATGTTAAAAAGCACAAAGTAATTATTCTGCTCAAACAGTGAATTCGCTTAACTTAGGCTCGGATTAACAGGTGATATGAGCCTCTCCACTAGATTTCTTCCGCAAAACAACTAGCTCAATAGATTGAATTAAGAATTTCTACAGATAGTTTTGCTGGTGAAATATCATGATTTATATGCCAAAAGCCTGCAAATCCAGATACAGTGAATCTGCATTCATAAAGCAGTAACAAATTTACATTTTATGATTTACTTAAAACAACAGATTCACTTAACGAAAACTGGATAACAGGCTTTACGCATATTTTCAGAGTTTTAATTCTGTTTCAAATATCGAGCAAACTGTTCACCAAACCGTACACATTCCAGTAACTCTTCTTCAGTAGGATTGTACCTGAATTTTATCGGTTCCTGCTTTACTTCAACACCTATAATAATTTTAACAATTCTCCCGGATTTTTCAGATAATAATCCGCTTCAATACCGCTGTTTTCCCCTGCTTCCCAAAGTGCCAAAGCAAAGTCCGTACCTGCTTTTTTCGCACATACAGCATCATAATTGGTATCTCCGATATAGATAGTGTTTGCAGCTTTCACACCCGCCATTTCCAGTAGTTTCAATACAGGATCAGGATTCGGTTTGTGCCTTTTTGTATCATCTGAACATACCACATAGTCAAAATACTTTATGTATTTTTGCAGACATACATCATCATATACTTCAGCTCTGTTTCTTGATGTTACAATACCTTTTACCACATCAAGCTTTCTGATCTCTCTCAATACATTTTCTATGCCTTCAAAAGGCTTTGCATTGGCAAAAGCCTCCATAAGCGCTTTATGATGCGCATTTAATGCAGCATCTATATCTTTAAATCCAAGATTTATTAATGCTTGTCTTGTAGTTACACCATAGGCAGGTTTTAATTCTTCATTTGTAAAACGTCTTCCGAATTCCTTGAAAATAACTTCCTGATATGCTTCAAAAACCGCTTTCTTATTGTCTATCAGCGTACCGTCCACATCAAATATTATACAGTTGTACATCAATATAAGCCTCACTTTAGTAATCAAAATTATACACATTCCTTATTATAATCATAAAATTTACTGCTTACAACTGCTTAAACTAGAAGATTGCATCAACTTCTCCGACTGCCTCACTAAAAACTTATTCTGTTAAAAGAAAAGCAGTATGCTCAAATTCATTTTATGTATATACGCAGGCTTATATTGAAACTTTTGGAGATTGTATATTAATATATTCAATATGCTATTCAGCATTCATAATCTTTTCAATATTATCAAGTAGGTACTTCTTGCCTTCGTCATTTATCACTACCATGTCATACTCTACCCCATTATATAATTTTCTTACTGACTCAAATCCATACTTTCCGGAATTTTCATTTGTTATAGTCCTTGTTTTTCCGTCTTCCAGGGTTTTTTCGCTAAGTATACCCAATTTCTTGAGTCTTTTGTTCAATTCAACCCCTGTCAGCTTTTTGCTCTTTGTTAAATCAATACAGGAATTAATACATCTTGAAAATTCATTAACTCCGATTTTTCCTTCCGTAAACCGTACTTTACTTTTCTGTTCGGGTGTAATAACAAATTTCAGCGTTTTATTATATCTTCTGCTATAAACCCCATCTGCAACATTATCTAAAACATCAGCAGCAAAATACAGACTCCTGATAACCATAGTATCATTCAGAACAGCATTATTTTCTATTATCTCACCATTGACGGGATTTATCCCTCCTGCTATTTTTCGCAGAACTTCTCCTGTATTTTTGATTTTTTCTAAATCATAATACACATATATTCCTCTTTTCTTTTTATAACATTTTTATATATATTAACATATTTCTACATAATTTACAATTATCCTTCCTTAAACCCAAAATTTTTAATTGCCTTTGAATAAAATGTTGAAATTAACTGTTGTGTTAGTTAATTTTGTTCCAAGAAACCGAGTTGCGATGCCAAGACCATGCAAATTCAGCTGCTACGAATTCAAACTCGCAGAATACTTTTGTATTTATATATGTGCTCCATAACAGATTATGTTTATAGTAGTGGAGCACAACAATTAATGAAGTGCATTTTTAGCATATATGAAAATCTGGAGATTAGTTATGATAAAAGCACCAAGTAATTGCTCTTTTCAAACAGCGAATTCGTTTAACTTAGGCCCGGATTAACAGGTGATATGAGCCTCTCTACAAGGTTTCTTCCGTAAAACAACTAGCACAATGGATTAAAATAATTAGTTTATATTTTTACTTAAATAGTTAAATAATAAAATTCGGATATAAAATAAAGCTTATTTTAATATAGTGATTCGTCTAAAATCCTTATAAAAGCAGGATGCATGAACTTTCTGCTTTACTAAATAAAAGCAAACAGAATATTTATAAAACTGGACTCATTTATATTAAAGTGCTATAATTTGGACTGTGTAAAAATCAGTTCTATAAGTTATATAATGCAAAAAAATCTATGTATGTACTGATTACAGACAGCTTTAAGTACATAAAATATCTGAACAGTAGATTTATAGATAAAACGATTACACAGATTACTAAAAACTTACACTATATCCGCTTGTATTTAGATTTCAGTATAACAAAATAACTGAATTGCTGATTATATAAATTACATTAATAAACAGCAAAGGACGAAGCTAATGATTTTCAGCAATCAATTGCCGGTCACAGTATAAAACTTGCGTAATCCTATGACAAAAATAATATGCAGTTCAGGCTGTTATATATGCAATATTAAATAAACATAAATACGTACGGAAGGAGTATCAAAATGAGTATCAATGAAAGTTTAAAAGAAATCACCGCAATTTCCAATTATTACGGTAAAAATCCTGAGTTTGTGCTTGCAGGCGGGGGAAATACCTCATGCAAAGATAACAAGTACCTGTATGTAAAAGGTTCTGGCACATCCCTTGCAACAATAACAGAAGAAGGATTTGTAAAAATGAACAGAGCTGCTCTTTCAGCGATGTGGAAAAAGGAATATTCAAGCAACGATGATGTGCGAGAACAGCAAGTTCTGGCCGACCTTATGGATGCCCGTGAAAAAAGCGAGTATTCCAAGCGCCCAAGTGTTGAAGTTCTTCTACATGACCTGTTTCCTCAAAAATTTGTTGTGCATACCCACCCTGCAATAGTAAACGGATTGACCTGCAGCGTTCAAGGCGAGTCGGCACTGTCAGACATGTTCGGAGATAAGGCAGTATGGGTTGAGGAAACAAAACCTGGCTACGTTTTAGCCGCGCAGGTAAAAAAAGTACTTGATGACTACAAAGCTAAAACAGGAAAAAACGCTGATATTCTTATACTGCAAAACCATGGCGTATTTATAGCCGCCGATACGATAGATGATATCAAGAAAACCACAAATTATGTAATTGACACCATAAAAAGCAGAATAAAAAAACAACCTGATTTTTCTGCCGTAGAATTTGACAGAGAAAAAGCCGCTGAAATAGCTCCGGCAATAAGAATGCTGCTTATGCAGGGAGATTCTTCTGTTGTCACTTTCAGAATAAATGCGGAAATCTTAGCCCTTGTAAATGATAAAAATTCCTTTGCAGCAGTATCTCAGCCTTTTACTCCTGATCATATTGTTTATTGCAGGCACGAACCTTTGTTTGTTCCTGCTAAGGAAAAGATTGACGAACAGTATGAAGCTATTGAAGCCGCACTTGAGGATTACAAGTCCAGAAACGGATTTGCTCCCAAAATAGCAGCTGTGGAGAAGTTAGGTATATTCGCTTGGGGAGAAACTAAAAAAGAAGCTGATACAGCGGCTGATTTATTCATGGATGCTATAAAAATATACGTATATTCTTCTTCATTCGGCGGCCCCAGATATATGGGCAAAGATCTTGTTAAGTTTATATGTAATTGGGAAGTTGAAAGTTACAGGAAAAAAGTGAGCTTGTCATCACAAAGGAATAAACGCCTGTATGAAAAGATAGCAATCGTCACAGGCAGCGCTCAGGGCTTCGGTAAAGGTATTGCAGAGGAAATGGCAGATGAAGGGGCAAGTATTGTGGTAGCCGATTTAAATTACGAACTTGCTTCGGAAAACGCAAAAGCTTTATGCGAAAAATATGGGAAAGGCAAAGCTCTTGCTATAAAAGTTAATGTAGGCGACGAAACTGATGTAAAAAATATGATTATTGATACTGTTCTTGAATACGGAGGACTCGATATCTTTGTAAATAATGCAGGGGTTCTGCGCGCAGGCGGACTTGATGAAATGGATTTAAATACTTTTGAATTTATTACAAAGATTAATTACACTGCATATTTCTTATGCACAAAATATGCATCAAGACCAATGAAAATACAAAATAAATTCAACAATGAATATTTTACCGACATTATACAAATAAATTCAAAATCAGGTCTTTCGGGCAGCAATAAAAACTTCGCATATGCAGGCGGTAAATTCGGAGGTATAGGGCTGACTCAAAGTTTTGCACTGGAACTGGTTCCCTACAATATTAAAGTTAACTCCATATGCCCGGGAAATTTCTTTGAAGGTCCTTTATGGTCAGACCCGGAAAAAGGCCTGTTCGTACAGTATTTAAATGCCGGAAAAGTACCAGGTGCAAAAACCATTGAAGACGTTAAAAAATTCTATGAATCAAAAGTTCCGATGAAAAGAGGCTGTCGGGTAAAAGATGTTGCCCGGGCAATATTCTATATAGTAGAGCAACAATATGAAACAGGCCAGGCAGTACCGGTTACTGGCGGACAAAATATGTTAAAGTAGTACAAGTTAAAACAATAACACCCCTTAACATGATACGGTTAAGGGGTGTATTTATAATCATATTTAGTTCTTAATACTTATCCCACATTCACAGCTCTTTTTTCTTCCAATAATTCGACAAACTTGCTTACTACTTCAGGGTCAAACTGCGTTCCTGCATTTCTTGTCAATTCGTCAATAGCTTCATCATGGGTAAGGGTTTGCCTGTATGGCCTTCCATTTGTCATTACATCATATGCATCTACAACGGATAAAATGCGGCATTCTACTGGTATTTCAAATTTCTTTATTCCCAACGGATATCCTTCTCCATCCCATCTTTCATGATGCTTAAGTATCAATTCTGAAATCGAATTCAACTCCGGCAGAGATTTTGCTATCCTGTAACCTATTTCACAATGCCTTTGTATTTCCAACATCTCTTTATCATTTAGCGGGAATTTCTTAAACAGTATTCTCTCAGGTACTCCTATTTTACCTATGTCATGGAACTGCACCAGTTTAGACAAAAGAGCCAGCCTGTTTTCCGTAAGACCCATTGCCCTTCCAAGCTCCGCAGCATATCGGCTCAATCTTTCTGCGTGACCTTTGTTAATAACATCTTTAACTTCAAGAAGTCTTATGAGGCTATTCAGCATTAACCTTCTGTTCTTCTTTTCATTGCTCAGCTTCATCCTGTACATTCTGTTGTCAGCTTCCCTGTAAGTATCAAGTATGCTTCTTCCAATACCTTTATATATATCGTAACCTATAGATAAACTTATATAAAAACTGTTATTCCTGCTATTAATATTTTCCATTAAGTCAAATAAATGCTTTTCCGCTTCATTCAATTCTGAAAAGCATGTTTCCTGAATGATTACGGCAAATTCGTCTCCACCTGTTCTAAATACTTTTCCTTTTCCCTCAAATACCTCCTGTAATATTTTCGCTGATACTGTGATTAATCTGTCGCCCTCATTATGTCCCATTACATCATTCACAAGCTTAAGTCCGTCCACATCACAAACCACTATACCTGCTGAAACACTATCCGTGCTTTCCAGTTTCCTTAATTCCGATTCAAACTTTCTTCTGTTATATAAACCTGTCAAAGGATCATGCAAACTGATATATCTGAGTTCTTCTTCCCTTGCTCTGCGTTCCGCTATCTCTTCCTGAAGCTTTTTGACAAGCGTCATATCCTTGCATACTAAGGCAGTTCCAACTATTTCACCTGCCTTGTCTCTAACCACAGAAGCCTGAATGCTTATTGGAATTTTTCTGCCGTTTTTTGTAATGCAGTTATATGTAAAATCACTCTCCTGAGATATGTGCTCAATATTGACAGGAATATTTACTTCATTCCAAGGGCTTATTACCTTTTTTATGTTCATTCCTATGATTTCATTCGGCTTATACCCCAAAAGTTCTTCACATCTGTAATTAACATTGGCTATATTCTCATATATATCAATAATAAATACAATGTCAGTTACTTTTGCAATTATATCCTCGGCCGATACCAGGGATTTAATATTAATCAGCCTGTATTTTACAATAGCATACCATATGGCCAAATCAAACAAAAACGAAATTATGTGCGTCATATCAGGCACAGATCCAATATTAAATATGTATATAATTAATGTATTTGATAATGATAACACTATAGTGACAATTCCCGAATACACAATCAGGTTTGCCTGCTTCTTTTCCCTGGATACTTTGGTTCTTCTTCCCCATAGCCATATATTAAATCCGGATACCGCAGGATATAAATATAAGTAAATATATTCAAAAATAGTAAATATCGTATATAATAGTATATTATGTTGTTGGAATTGTCTCATTAAAAATGCTTCATATACCATAATCACAGGTATTGGGAAATATATCAATGCAAGTAACCATTTGCTTTTTAGCAACTTTTCCTTTTTTGTCAGCATCAAAGATACATAAACAGTAAATCCTGCATTTATGCACCAAAAAAGAACTGACAGCGCATAGGATATCGTATAAGCTTCAGTTTCTCTGGTAATGGACATAACCATATTTGCCAAAGATGCCAGAGACAAAGATATATTGTATGTTAGGAAAGCCTTATTTAACTTACTGTTCCTGTTGGCTAAAAAAGCTTTGAATCCTAAATATAGGTAAATAGCAAAAACCCAACTTGATATAACTATGTAAATCACTTTATACTTCTCCTATGTTTTGTTATTTGCATCTTAATAATAATATCAATATAAAGTGATATATGCAATAAATATCATTAAATGTTAATTATTTTGTATTGTTATGTTATAATATGTATTTTTTTACATTTAGGCGTTATAAAAATACAGAATTACTGTTTTCCCTACGTAATCTGTATTTTTGCAGCTATTTAATGTATATTTAATGATTTTTTAAGTTTGTCAAAATTTCTGCAACTGTTTTCTTAATAACCGGATGAAAAGCTTTTGGAGCTATTTCCGCCAGCGGTCTTAACACAAATTCCCTCTCATGCATTCTGGGATGTGGTATAACTAAATTCTCATCATTTATAATCTGCTCTCCGTAAAGCAAGATATCAAGATCAATCGTACGCGGGCCCCATCTGATTATTCTCTTTCTCTTGAGCTTTGATTCTATATCCATGCAAATTTTTAAAAGTTCGTCCGGCTGCAATTTCGTTTTAATTTCTGCAACAGCGTTTAAAAAATCAGGCTGCTGTGTATAGCCTACAGGAGCAGTATTAATATATGAAGATACCTGTAAAACCTCAATACCGGGTGTCTCATTTAACATATCTATTGCAGTGTTAAGATTCTTTTCTCTTTCTCCAATATTTGAACCTAAACCGATATAAGCCGTTACTGAATTATCACCCACAGCAATCACCCCGGGTGCGTTTAAGTTCCACTGCCGCATATTTTAAATGATGCCCTGTGGGAGCCCATGGTTTTTTGAGAATAACCCTGATAGTTTCCGCGTTATCAAATCTTTTAAAAATCCCCTCTATTATCTTCATTGCTGCAGTTTCTATTAAATCAAATTTCTGCGTCAGCATAATTTCCTTAACCATATCGCATACCTCGGCATAATTGACAGTAGCATTCACATTTCCGGTTAAAGCAGCTTGCCGGAGGTCCAGCCCTATTTCCAGCGTAACGAGAAACATCTGCCCAAGGACTTTTTCTTCTTCATTCACCCCATGATATGCATATACTTCGAGATCTTCGATTATAATCTTATCCATAATTACCTCACCATACTATCCATCATTTTTGCCACTCTTTTATTTTCAAGTACATCATGTACTCTTACCATATCCACACCCTTCATTATACCTGCAGCTGTTACTGCAAGTGTTCCTTCAATCCTGTCATTCACATCCAGTCCCAGAACCTCACCTATGAATCTCTTTCTGGATGCGGCAAGCAATAAGGGATAACCAAGTTTTTTAAAACGATCAAGATTCCTCATTATCATAAGGTTGTGCTCACTTGTCTTTGCAAATCCTAATCCTATACCCGGATCTATTATTATCTTTTCATCTTTTATACCTGACTTCTTTGCTATCTCGATACTCTCTGAAAGCTCGGCAATCATGTCCTCAATAAGATTGTCATATACCGGGCCCTTGCTTCTGTTATGCATGATGCAGACACAAACCCCTCTGTCGGCTGCTAAGCTTGCCATCTCAGGATCATATTTTAAACCCCAAACGTCATTAATCATGCTCGCACCTGCTTTTAATGCAAGCTCCGCCGTTCCGGCCCTATATGTATCCACTGATATTGGAATATCCAATACCTTAACAAGTTCTTCGATTACCGGTATAACCCTTCTTTTTTCTTCTTCTTCCGTAACAGGCACACTTCCCGGTCTGGTGGATTCTCCTCCTACATCTATTATATCAGCACCTTCCGCTTGCATATGCAATGCATGTTTTACTGCCGCATCTATATCAGTGTATTTTCCTCCGTCAGAAAAAGAATCAGGTGTAACATTCAATATTCCCATTATATAAGTCCGTGTTCCCCATTCCCACGTACTTTTGCCTATATTCATACATTTCATAAAATCCCACCCTGATTAAATCTTCCTTCTAAATCAATAAAACAAAGCAGGCTTTTTTCCATCTTTAAAGCGCTTACATTCATTAATGGCTTCACATTCTACACATATCCTGCATGATTTATCTGCGTCATATAATACTTTGCTTAGATCAGAAACTTTTTCATCTTTCCTTCGGTGATTTTTTATGGCATCTTTTATCATTTCGATATCTTTATCCTGTACGCCTATATCTCTTAAAATGCCTTCAGCAAGAACCGCTCCTGCTTCCGCATGGTCTGTCTTTTCACTATATTGCTTCCATTTCGCTATGTCATGGAGCAAGGCAGTTATATATATAATTTCTTTACTTAAGTTATAACTGTTTTCAAGGGAAATTATATATGCAACTCTGGCAACGTCAAGGGCATGCTGCAGGTTATGGCAGCAGAACTTTCGGTCTTTTTCGGCTTCAGCGTTTAATTTTAAATATTCCTTATATTTCGGATGCTGAAGTATCCTCTGAACAAGCTCCATTATAACCTCCACAGCACTATTTATACAGCATCATTAATTTCCTTCTTAATTCTTCATCATCTTTGAATCTACCCCGCAAGGTAGTTGTTACAGTTACTGCATTTGTGCTTTTAATACCTCTGGAAGTCATACAAGCATGACTGCCTTCGATTATTACAGCTACATCCTCAGAACCTGTAACTTTTTGCATGATTTCCGCTATATCGGACCCAAGACGTTCCTGCACCTGAAGCCTTTTAGCTGCCATATCTGCTATTCTGGCAATCTTGCTCAGCCCTATTATTTTCTTGTTTGGTATATACGCAATAGCAGCTTTCATATTATACATAAGTGCCATGTGATGTTCGCAATAACTGAAAATTTCAATATCCTTCATAAGCACTATTTCATTGTTGCTTTCAGGAATAAAGATATCATCTTCAAAGGTCTTGTTAAACATATCCGCTATCTGATCATTCGTATAACCTATTCCTTCGAAAATTTCCTCGCACATTTTGGCAACCCGTGCCGGGGTATCTTTTAAGCCTTCGCGGTCGGGATTTTCTCCGATAGCAATGAGAATCCCTCTTATATGCTCTTCAATTTTATTTTTATCTATAGACATCAGATCAATCCTTCCTGTTATATTAAAGCTGTCAAATATAAATTTAGCTTCTCTTTTTGATAATCATAACTAAAAAAAGAACTTCAGTCCTTTATTCAGAATTTACATATCTTATATTTACCACAAACATAATGCATACATACAAATATCATATTCAAATTATGCATTCTAGATTTGAACTGGGATTTTTTGTATTACTATTATGTTTTCTTCTACACTATACTACTTTTTATATAGATTGACAATAGCATTCATATCTGATTTCAATAAACCAGTTGAACTACTTTACTGCTTTAGCGCTTGCCGAAGACATTGGTATGAATCTTCTGATTTTAGAAGGTATCATTTCCATATCTTTTTCATCAATGCCTCCTGTATAAAGCATTGAATAAAAATATACTGCAACACCTGTCAAAGCTGACGCTATAAAAGCTATAGCATTGGATAAATAATCGCTTCCCAAAAATCCGAATATAAAATATGTAACTTTATATATAATTAATACACTTATAGCCATAGGCACACAGGATATCAACGGCATTATTACATGCCTGACAAGTCTAACCTTTATGCCTGTGGAAGCTCTTATTTCTCTTTGATTTAATATTACAGGTATGGTATAGCCCACAATACTTCCAATGATATTCCCCATAATATTGATTTGCGGTATTCCTATCAATATATAGTTCAATATTATTTTTGCAAATATGCCAAGCATTAGATTGGCAGTAACCTTATATAGCTTGCCTGCGCCCTGAAGAACCGAAGTCTGTATTTGTACAACTGACATAAAAATCAAAACCGATGAGCCATATAGAAGCAGAAATGAACCTTGTCCGTACTTCAGCAGTTTAAATAATTCATCACTCAGTATAGTAAAGGCAACTGTAGACGGAATAACAACCATAAAACATAGTTTGAAAGCATGGTTCATTCTGAATCGTACTTCTTTCTTATCATTTATAGCAACTGCCGCTGTTATCGCAGGGAGAACAGCAGATGCAAGCGCCGAAACAATGGAAATTGGTGCATTCATAAGCTGCTGATATTTAGTAAGATACCCGTACATGGCAGTTGCCACTTCATCAGAAAACCCTGCTGCAAGCAGTCTGGATTTAGTATTCCATAAATCTATAAGATTACCCGCATACTGCATACCGACACATACAGTAATCGGTATACTATAGTTAACGATTTTGAAAGCAAGCTGCTTATATGTATACCTTTTTACTTTTACCTTCCTGTATTCCTCAGGAATTATGCTGTCCTTATTCCTTCTGAAACTAATAATCAGAATCACCATTGCTGCCAATGCTCCAAGAGATGTTCCAATAGTTCCTCCTGCACAAGCTGCTTCAATACTTACATTAATAAGAATCATGGCAAATACAACGGTAAATATCATATTGACTATTTGTTCAATTATCTGTGAAACAGCGGTAGGCACCATGTTCCCACGTCCCTGGAAGTATCCTCTGTAAGCTGACATAAGCGTAGTCAGTAATATAGTAGGAGATATTGCTGCTATAGCCAGCTTTGACTTTTTATAATGCAAAGCTGCAGAAATCGGCCCTGCTGTAAAAAACATGATTAAAGACAGCAATAATCCGATAATAAACAGATATGACCTGGCTATTTTAAAAACCCTGTATGCATCCTTATAATTATCTGTTGCTGTAAGTTCAGAAACTGATTTTGATATAGCCACAGGTATACCCGAATTACCAATTACATATATAAATACATATACTTGCAGTGCTGCTGCGTATATTCCATATCCTTCTTCGCCTATAATTGCTATAAAGAAAGGTATGTACAAAAGAGACATAACCTTTGTTATTATACCGGCAGCAGATAATACTGCAAATCCTCTTGCCATTGATTGGTTTCTCATACGTTCTCCCAATTATACTAAATGTGTTGTTTTTTTTAATTATATATTAGTTTTATATCACAATATACATTTAAAGTAAAACTAAAACTCTTATCAATTTTCATAAAAAGTGTTAAATTAAAAGCACCATGTTGAATTAATCAGCACGGTGCTTTTTTTATTATTTTATTGTCCTATTCTTTGTCTTCATGACTCCCCGGAACATGAAGCAGATAGCTCTTGTCCTTAAGTATTCCTTCATACAGAGCAAGTATCATCGGGTTCTCCTCTGATCTTTTTATCTGTGAGCTCTTATCGGCATTATACAATCCCTTTGCCCTCTTTTTGAATACATCATGTGATTCAGGCAACGGTTGCCCTGCGCCACCGATACAGCCTCCCGGGCAAGCCATTACTTCTACAAAGTCATATTCCTTTTCTCCGTTTTTTATAGCTTTGATCAGGTTTTCCGCATTTTTTAAACCATGCACTACTGCCATACGTATCTCTCTGCCGTCTATGTTAACGGAAGCCTCTTTTATACCTTCCATACCCCTTACGCCGGTGAAAGCTATATCTCTCAATACAGTAGAAGTCTTCTCTGTATAACATTTTCTAAGCACTGCTTCCGCGACTCCGCCTGTTACTCCAAAGATTATACCGGCACCGCTTGCAAGGCCAAAGGGCATATCAAGAGCTTCGGGTTCAAGCTCATTGAAAAGGATACCTGCCTGTTTAAGCATTATGCATAATTCCTGTGTTGTTATTACAACATCTACATCCCTTTCACCGTCTTTAGCAAATTCCGGCCTCGCAGCTTCATACTTTTTAGCGGTACAAGGCATTATAGATACCATAAAGGTTTCTTTCTCTTTTGCTTCTCCCGTTTCTCTTGAAAGTTCCTTTACTACTGCTCCGAACATCTGCTGAGGAGAACGGCAGGAAGATATATTTTCACTAAGTTCAGGATACTTATTCTCGGCAAATTTCACCCATCCCGGGCAACAGGATGTAAACAGAGGAAGTTTGTCTCCCTTTTCCAGCCTTTCAAGAAATTCCTTGCTTTCCTCCATAACTGTCAAATCCGCTCCAAGACCCGTATCATATACCTCATCAAACCCAAGTTTCTTAAGGGCTGCTACCACTTTTCCTATTGTAACTTCTCCCGGAGCAATGCCAAATTCTTCTCCGATTGCTACCCTCACAGCAGGAGCGATTTGCGCTACCACACGCTTATTCTCATTATGCAGCGCATTCCATACCTTATCTGTTTCATTCTTTATAAGCAATGCACCGGTAGGACAAACGCTTCTGCACTGACCGCAATTAACGCAATCAACATCACCAAGGCGCTTGTTAAAAGCCGGAGTAACACGTATATTCGAACCCCTGTTAGCAAATGCCAGAACTCCTACTCCCTGAACTTCCTCACATACCCTTACACAGTCACCGCACATTATACATTTATTCGGATTTCTTACTATTGCGCAGCTGCTGTCATCTATCGGCAAACTCCTTTGCTTATTGTCAAATCTTATTCTGTTGATACCAAACCTTATGGCAAGCTCCTGCAATTTGCATCTTCCGCTCTTTGGACAGGATGTGCAGTCCCTGTCGTGATTTGCAAGAAGGAGTTCAAGTATCATTTTTCTATGCTTCTGCAATTTAGGCGTATTAGTCTTTATTTCCATTCCTTCTTTGGGAGGAGTAGAACATGAAGCCATTATGCCTCCCCACTTATCTTCAACAACACACATTCTGCACGCCCCGTAAATACTCAATTCAGAATGATAGCAAAATGTCGGAAGTTCGATGCCTGCATTTCTTATAACCTGTAGTATATTTGCTTCATCTGTAAATTCAATTCTTTGACCGTCTATTATCATGTAACCCATATCTTTAAACCTCCTTTATAGCTGCAAATGGACAAGCTGATATACATGTTCCGCATTTTGTACACTTGCTCTGGTCAATATTGAAAGGCTCTTTGATTTTACCTGAAATTGCACTTACGGGGCATATCCTTGCACATTTGCTGCATCCTTTGCAGAGCTTTTCATCAATCATTATGGAATTTAAGTTTTTACAAGTCTTTGTAGGACATTTTTTATCAACCACATGAGCCAAATATTCATCTCTGAAATATTTCAATGTACTGATAACCGGGTTTGGCGCACTTTTCCCAAGACCGCAGAGAGATGTTTTAGATATCGTATCAGCAAGCTCCGACAACAAATCAAGGTCCTCTAGTGTACCGTTACCTGCAACGATTTTCTCCAGGATCTCCAGCATCCTTTTCGTTCCCTCTCTGCAAGGAACACACTTTCCGCATGACTCATTCTGGGTAAAATTCATAAAGAAACGTGCCACTTCAACCATACAGGTATCTTCATTCATTACAACCAAACCACCGGAACCTATCATTGCGCCAACCTTTTTAAGGGAATCAAAATCCAGAGGAAGGTCCAAATGCTCTTCCGTCAGACATCCTCCTGAAGGCCCCCCGATCTGCACAGCTTTAAATTTTTTTCCGTCTTTGATTCCTCCGCCAATTTCAAAAATTATATCCCTAAGTGTTATACCCATCGGGACCTCAATCAGACCAGTATTATTAACATTTCCGGTCAATGCAAATGCTTTTGTTCCGGAACTGTTTTCAGAACCAATACTTTTAAACCACTTGCTTCCTTTGTTTATTATAATGGGTACATTTGCGAAGGTCTCTACGTTATTTAAAACGGTAGGCTTTCCCCATAATCCTGCTTCTACGGTCCTAGGGGGTTTAACTCTGGGCATTCCCCTTTCGCCTTCAATAGATGCTGTCAAGGCACTTCCTTCACCGCATACAAAAGCTCCTGCACCTTTATTAATATGCAAATCAAAGGAAAATCCCGAACCTAAAATATTTTCACCAATAATGCCATAATTCCTCGCCTGGTCTATGGCAATCCTTAAACGTTCTACAGCCAGAGGATATTCCGCACGGACATAAATGTAGCCTTCTTTGCTTTGTGTAGCATATCCGGCTATAATCATTCCTTCAATTACTCTATGAGGGTCCCCTTCCATTATGCTTCTGTCCATAAAAGCTCCCGGGTCACCTTCATCACCGTTGCAAACCACATATTTGATATCGCTTTTTTGCGCCAGCACTTGCTGCCACTTACGTCCTGCCGGATATCCGCCGCCTCCGCGGCCTCTTAAGTTTGATTCTAAAATTTCCTTGCATATGTCATCAGGGCTCATTCCCAATGCTTTTACCAGTGACTGATAACCGCCTTTTGCAATGTATTCCTCTATTGATTCTGCATCTATACTGCCGCAATGTTCCAATACCAGACGGGTCTGCTTTTTATAAAACGGTATATTTTCCTGTTCAGCAAAAATCTTATCACCATCATGGTACATCAAGCGTTCTACCGGTTCTCCGTTCATCAGAGTTTTTTCGAATATCTCCTGACAATCTTCAGGTTTAACTTTTATATATAAATAATTGTATGGCTCTATTCTTACCAAAGGGCCCATTTCACAAAAACCATGGCATCCGCTTTTGTTAACGCCTATTTTATCCTTTTCTTCTTCAAGCAGGGTCTCAACCAGCAAACCACTTTCCTCTGCCATATTCTTAAGAATTCTGAATATTTCAAGTGAACCGCCGGCAACACAACCGGTACCTGCACAGACGAACACTTTTTTCTTCTGGTTATTCAATGAAGCAGATAATTTATTATATAAAGCATCAAATTCAGCTGTATTATTTAACATCATTTTTTTCTACCTCCCTTATGTCATCAATTAATGCAAGGGCAGATTCAGGGGTCATTTTTGCGTGCACTTGATCATTTATGGTAATAACAGGAGCCAGTCCGCAGGCACCAAGGCATGATACCGTCTCCAGCGTAAATATCATATCGTCTGTTGTACGTTTACTGTCGCTCAAACCTAATTCTTCTCTTAATGCATTAAGAATAGGGATAGATTTTCTTACATGACATGCCGTACCGTCACATATTTTAATAATATATTTGCCCTTTGGCTCCAGCGAGAAATTTTCATAAAATGTAGCTACGCTATAAACTTTAGACGGAGTAATGTCCATCTTATCGCAAATGTACATCAGTACTTCCTCAGGCAGGTACCTGTATTCCTGTTGAACTTCCTGTAAAACTGCGATTAAAGCAGACTTCTTGTATTCATACTTTTCAATAATTGCATCTACTTTTTCAAATCTTTTAGATGCGTGCATTAATATTCCCCCATTTCTAGTTTTTGTGTTTATATAAACAAATTTGTATACTGTATTCATTTAAGTGCAAAAAAAATCTGGTTTTACAAGTTTCTCATCAACTAAATTCACTTTTATAAATCATATTACAATAAACTGTTTTGTCATAAACATTTATCGTTACCTTATTTATTATTGCGTTTTGTGCTCACATAACGCTTCCAGATGTTAATTGTTTCTTATTAACTTTTATCATTAATTTTTGCTGTTAAATTTTAAAATTTAATTATTATTGTTACTTTAATAATTTTGTTATATATATTTTTATTCATATACAAACTTGCCAAGCAATTAATCTGTTGAGCTATTAAATAATTTTATTTTGCTTCTTATATTATTCTAATTTTGTATATTATAATTTTTAGTTTAACTTTTAATTTACTATTGTTTTTATATTTTAAATTTTATATGTTCAAATTCCACATATTTAAATACTATAATACATTATAATTTCTAGCTCTACTCTTTATTTAGTATTGTTTTTATATTTTTAATTTTATATATTCAAATTCCACATATTTAAATACTATCATCTACGCTTGTTAATTAATTCACAATCTTATTATACATTAAAATTCAATTCAGTTCAATATATTTATTAATAATTTATTAATAACTTCTTTTAAGTTCCATTTTGTCACGCCAAAACTCTGAAACCGCTTTATTCGAATTTCTTCAGATAAGATCAGCAGAAAATATTATACTTAAATTTTTTTCAAAACTCACATATATATTAAATAAGGGTTACATTTATTTATAATACAAAAATAAACAAATCTTTGGATTTTGGCGGTCATTTATTTTGTAGATTAAAGCAAAGATAAGGGGCCTGTTTATGGATAAAAAAAAGGACTTTCATACCGTTCGCGGCTATCAGCTTATGGAACAGCATAGAAAGCTTCTTACTCCGGCAATGGAAGATTACCTAGAGATGATATACAGAGGAAGTCTGGAAACCGGTTACATCAGAGTCAACACTTTAGCTGAACTTCTGCACGTTCAGCCTCCTTCAGCAACAAAAATGGTACAAAAGCTTGCAAGCATTCAACTGGTTAAATACCAGAAATACGGCATAATACTTCTGACAGACACCGGAATGAGTCTGGGCAAGTATTTATTTGACAGGCATAACACAATTGAAAAGTTTCTTTCCAATATAGGAGTGAACGAGAACCTGCTGATCGAAACCGAATTAATGGAACATAATATATCTGCCTCTACCCTCCATCGATTTAATCTGATTAATGATTTTATTTCGGATAATCCTGAGGTAATTGACCTGTTCAACAATTACATTAAAACCAAAGAATCATTATAAGTACAATGTCCCAAAGATTTAATATCACCGAGTCGGGAAAAACATGCCCTATTAAAATCCCTTTCCTATTTCTTTTCTTACCCCTGTAAGCCTTTTTCCGAGATTCATCGACGGAAGCTCGATGAATTTATAGGTTAAAGCAGCTAAAGGCAGTGTGAAGATTGGAGCAAGCATTATTGCAATGGTTAAAGGTATCACCTGACCTAAATATCTGGCACAAAGCATAATAGGCATAACATGCATTAAATATACGCTGTATGAGATTTTACCAAGCCATAAGAAGGGTTTTCTGGTCAACAGCCAGTCGGCTTTTTCCGAACTTAAAACAACCGCAAATATTAAAACCACTCCTCCTGCTATTATCCAGTCTCCCATGATGCTTACCAATCTTTCATAGTTCTTGCCATAACTGTTAGTTATAATACTATGAAATACCCATCTGAAATTAAAAAGGACGATAGCAATTGAGAATAATAGTATTTTCAGCAGCGGATGTAATTTTTTAATAAATGAAACTATATCCATTCTATGCTTTGCAAATACCGCACCGATTATAAAAAACGGTATATAATAAAAAGTATTCCCCAGTGAACTGACAATCATAGAGATATTTTCATTCGGCAAAAGGGCTGAAACAGTTTTTAAAGCTTTGTTAATTGCAATACACGAAAAAAGCCCAAAAGGCAAAGAGACTTTCCAGTCAACCTTTTTAATAACTGCGATTAATAAAGGAAAAATTATTGATATGCGCATTTCATGTACTAAACTCCAAATTACACCGTTTACATTTGCCAAATCATAATCAAACATAAATATATAAAATATAACGGCTTTTAAAGTTATGGGATGATCCCATCTGTTATTAAAAGTCGGGCTTAAAGATTTAATATCCCTGTAATCTGATAATAATATTATTACCAACATATAAAGAATCATAGTTATGATGTAAGGAAGGTAAATCCTGCATACACGCTTAATAATATAATTGTGGTATGAAGGACCGCCTTTCTCACTGTTTAAATAAGGGAGAGACAATACAAAACCGCTCAACACGAAAAACAGGAAAACTGCCTCCGGACCTGCCCAGAAAGTATGCAAAGGTGTATTTGTGAATATTCTTAAAATTTCACTGTTAAATTTCTGATAATAAGCATTTTCAATAACCTGAAATGAAATAAGGCAATGAAATATTACTACTATCATCGAAGCAATGCCACGTATCGAATCGAGTGAATGTATACGGGTATTTTTCTGCATGTGTATTTACCTCTCCCTTTTTATACTTTAATTTACAGTGCAAGTTTTAAAATGTTGTATACATCTTCCTTTTTCAGCTTAACAAATTTACCGGTTGTTACCGTGTCGGATTCAGTGCATTTATTAGCCATTTCCTCAAGCCTGTCCTCTCCTATATCCAGTTCACTTAATCTAATAGGAAGGCCTATGGACCTGAAGAATGCCTCAAGCCTGCTTATACCTTCAAGTGCCGTTTTTTCAGGATTCCACACATTATAATCAACATTCCATACTCTTGAAGCATATTGAACAAACCGATTAACATCATGCTTATATACATATTTCATCCAGGCAGGGAAAACCACTGCCAGACCTGCTCCATGAGCAATATCATATATGCCGCTTAATTCATGTTCTATATTGTGTGATCCCCAATCTCCTTCCCTTCCTGTATTAAGGAGATTATTATGTGCAATTGTTCCTGACCACATTACTTCTGCCCATGCATCATAGTTATTTGAGTTTTTAATAAGCTCAGGTACATTATTTATTACAGTTTTTAAAGTACCTTCAATCAATCTGTCTGTGAGTTCAACATTCAATGTGTTTGTAAAATATCTCTCCATAAGATGTGCCATTATATCTGCAGCACCGCAT
>Ga0134097_1001223_pt1 | contig 20074 bp, 9 predicted proteins | sample 8_3taG_FD_94450 | JGI IMG/M metagenome (GOLD analysis project Ga0134097, IMG submission 94450) | Switchgrass degrading microbial communities from high solid loading bioreactors in New Hampshire, USA - 8_30_10_142_A2 metaG | ecosystem: Engineered > Bioreactor > Semi-continuous > Anaerobic >... | reverse complement strand
GCCGCCGCCAGCGCGATCGACAGCGCGCCGTAGTCGGCGGTGGACAGATACGCCGTATACAGCGGCAGCAGAAGGAAATTGATCGCCTGCTTGAGGATGTCGCTCAGCGCGTATGTGCCGGAGCGCCCCAGCAACCCTGCCAGCTCGCGCCGGACGCCTGCTGGCTGTGGAACGCTCTCGTCCGCCGTGGATGACTCCGCCAATCGCTCCCGATCCAGTCCAAACCCGACTCTCGGCGCAGATTGTGCCGCGCAAGGCGGGTCCGCGCAAACGCCTCACGACGAAACGACCCGCCGGAAAGCGGGCCGTATAACTTGCCGTGATCAGGTTCGCACTCGCTTACGCTTCCTCGGCTTCGGCTTCGACGGCGGGGAGCGCGCTTGCTTCGAGGCGTGGCAGCAGCTTCACCACCCGGCTGACAACTTCCTTCACGCGCAGCGAGATGATGTAATCGCCCTTCGCGTTGCGGCGCGTCTCCGGCGCCAGCCCCACGCGCATGTACTTCGGCTTGCCCTTGTTGGTCACCACGACGATGTTATCATCCGGCCGCCCGACCGTCGCCGCCGCAAGACCTTTCGCGTCGCTTGGCAGCTTCATCGTGATCACGCCCTGACCGGCGCGGCCCTGAGTCGGATACTCGCTGAGCGGCGTGCTCTTGGCGACGCCGGTGTCCGTGCAGACCCAGACGTTCGCCCGGTCTTCGACCACCGCCGCGCCAACCACCGCATCGCCCTTCCCTTGCAGCTTGACCGCGCGCATCCCGCCCGCGCCCATGCCGGTCGGGCGCACGTCGTTGACGCTGAAGCGGATCGCCATCCCCTTGAGCGTCACCACCACGATCTCGTCGTCGTCTTCGACGTATCCGAGCCAGATCAGCCGGTCTCCCTTCTCCACGTCCATAAACTTGAAAGCGTTGGCAGTCAGGCCGGGCAGGTCTTCGAGGCGCAGCCGCTTGACCTCACCCTGCTCCGTCACGGAGATGAGATAGCCCGTCTCAAGCTCCGGCGGGATGGAAATCGCGGCCGCGATCGGCGTCTCCTGCTCAAACGGGGTAAGCGTGCTGAAGTGTAAGCCCTGCTCCGGATCCTCAGTCTGCTGGAGCAGCTTGACGGGCACCGTCGCGCCGAGGCCGTCCGGCGTGAACAGGTACAGCGTGTGCGTCGTGTTGCTGCCGAGCATCGCCAGAGGCGGATCTTTCGCCTCGGTCGTGATCTTCGGCGCTGCGTCCTCGTACGTCCGGCTGAGCAGGCCGCTCTCGGTCAGCGTCACCCACGTGTCCTCGCGCGGCCCCAGGAAATCGCCCGCCTGAATGTCCCCGGCCGGACCCTCAATAATCACGGTGCGGCGCGGATCGGCGTACTTGGCGCGGATCTCGCGTAGCTCGCGCGCCACCTCGACGCGCATCATCTGCGGGCTTTGCAGCAGCGCGGTGAGCATCTTGATCAGCTCGATCTTCTCTTTGTACTCGTCTTCGAGCTTGCGACGCTCAAGCGCAGCCAGCCGCCGGAGTTGCATTTGCAGGATCGCCTGCGTCTGCGCGTCGGACAGCTTGAAGCGCTTCACCAGATTGGCGTGCGCCGTATCAACCGTCCGCGAGCGGCGGATGATGTCGATCACTTCGTCGAGGTTCTGCAGCGCGATCAGCAACCCTTCGAGGATGTGCGCCCGCTCGCGCGCCCGCGCCAGATCGAACTCGCTGCGGCGGCGGATGACTTCGAGCCGGTGTTCAAGATACACACGCAGCATCTGCTTGAGGCCAAGCATGCGCGGCTCGCCGTCGACCAGCGCCAGATTGATGATGCTGAACGTGCTTTCCAGCGGCGTCTGCCGGAACAAGTCGCCCAGCACGTCGATCGCCTTGGCCGTGCGGTTGACCTCGATCACGATGCGCAAGCCGTTGCGGTCGCTCTCGTCGCGCAGGTCCGAAATGCCCTCGATCCTGCCCTCGCGCACCAGCACGGCGACCCGCTCGATCAAGCTAGTCTTGTTGGTCTGGAACGGGATCTCGCTGATGATGATACGGCTGCGCCCGCGCCCCAGGTCTTCGATGTGCGCCTTGGCGCGCACGCGGACCTTCCCGCGCCCGGTGGCGTACGCGGCGCGAAGCTGGTCCTCACCGCCGCCGTTCTCGCGAGTGTACAGCACGCCGCCGGTCGGAAAGTCTGGCCCCTTGATGAACTGCATCAGGTCCGAGACGCCGATCTCGTCGAGCGTATCCCAGTGCTCCAGCATGTACACCAGCGCGTCGCAGACTTCGCCCAGGTTGTGCGGCGGGACGCTGGTCGACATACCGACCGCAATCCCTGACGCGCCGTTGACGATCAGGTTGGGGAACGAGGCGGGTAGCACGCTCGGTTCTTTGAGCGAGCCGTCGAAGTTGTCGTCAAAGTCGATCGTGTCCTTCTCGATATCGTTGAGCAGCTCGACCCCGATTTCGGTCATGCGCGCTTCGGTATAGCGCATGGCGGCGGCCCCGTCGCCGTCGATGCTGCCGAAGTTGCCCTGCCCGTCGACCAGGGGGCAGCGCATCGAGAAGTCCTGCGCCATGCGGACCATCGCCTCGTACACGGCCATGTCGCCGTGCGGGTGATACTTCCCCAGCACCTCGCCAACAATACGAGCGCTTTTCTTGTACGGCGTCCCCGGCCGCAAGCCCATGTCGTACATCGCGTAGAGAATCCGGCGATGGACAGGCTTCAGGCCGTCGCGCGCATCGGGCAGCGCGCGCGAGACGATCACGCTCATCGCGTAATCGAGATACGCGTCCTGAAGCTCCTGGTTAATGTCGCGCTCGCGAATAACGCCGGCTGAAATCGCCATAGTCTGCCTCGATCTTCTAGAAATTATCTGCCGGTGGAAAGGCCCACCGGCGCCCTCATCGTGCGGTGCTCAGGCGGTTGAGCGTGGCTAGTGTAGAAAATCCCCCCGCGTCTGTCAATGGAGCAGCCCGGCGCAGGGGAGAATCAGAACGCATGTTCCAGACAGCATTATATCGTATTCCCGCCTGGCGCGCTACATTTTGAGCGAAATTCCCGCCTTGAATTATCGAGCGGTTTTCGCCTGCGAACCAGCACGCGCGATATACTTCCCCGTAGGATTCCCACTCACCGAGGGAGCGATCTCCATGTCCCTGACGCCAGAATTCGACTTTTCACCGCTACACGGCCTCGCGCTGCTGCTTCCGCTGTTTCTTGCCCGCTTCGGCATCCCGCTGCTGGTCAATCGCAGCGCGCTTCGTCGCCTCGGGTTCACGCCCGCGCCAGAAGGGCACGAGCGCTGGGCGCTGCCGCTGTACATCATCTGCGAAGGTATCCTGCTGTTCTACCCGTTCTTCCTGACGATCAAGCAAGGCGTCTGGCTGGCGCTGGGGATCCCGTTCATGGCGCTCGGGCTGATCCCGGTGGCGCTGGCCGCACGGGAGTTCTCGCGCACCGAGCCGCCCCACTTCGGCGGCATCTACCGCTACTCGCGCAACCCGATGTACGGTGGCTATCTCCTGTACTACGTGGGCATCGGGCTGGTCACTGCGTCGTGGCTGTACCTGGCGGTGCTGTTCGTGTATGAAATCGCGCTGTACTGGCTGATTCGCGGCGAGGAACGCTGGTGCCTGGCGACGTACGGCGAGCCCTACCGCCGCTATATGCAACAGGTCCGCCGCTACATAGGACGGCGGGAGTAGGGGACTGCAGGTCCGCCCTGCTCCCTACTCACTACTCCCCACTCCCCGATCATTTGCCATTTCCTTTACGCCGAACTAAGCTATAATAAGGCGCGCAGTAAAAACACAAGGGGCACGCACCTTCAAATCGATTGCGCATGAGCCGATTCAGCGGAATCGGCTTTTATTATGGGAGTGCGTCATGGAACATCGTACCGTCAAGCAAGAAGAAGATATCGCGCCGGAGCAAGCCGAACCTCCCGGTAGTGGCTTACCTTCGGATTCCACTTACTCCCCCCCCTCTCTCGAACGCTCCCAACCGTCTGACCAGCCAACTCTGCGAACGCCCCGCCCCGCGCTGTGGGCCGATGTGCCCGACGAGCAGTGGGACGACTGGCGCTGGCAGCTTGCGCACCGGCTGAACTCGGTTGATGAACTCGCACAGATCATCCATCTGACTCCCGAAGAGATCGAAGGTCTCACCGCCGACGACAAGTTCCGCGTGGACATCACGCCCTATTTCGCCAGCCTGATCGATCCCGACGATCCGAACTGCCCCATCCGGCGACAGGTCGTTCCGCTGGGCCGCGAGCTACAGGCGTTTGAAGGCATGATGGAAGACAGCCTCGCGGAAGACAAGCACAGCCCGGTGCCCGGTCTGGTGCATCGCTATCCCGACCGCGTGCTGATGCTCGTCACAACGCAGTGCGCGAGCTACTGCCGCTATTGCACCCGCAGCCGCATTGTCGGCAATCCGGGCGCGAACTTCAGCCGCGCGGAATTCGAACTTCAGCTTGACTACCTGCGGCGCACGCCCCAGGTCCGTGACGTACTTCTCAGCGGGGGCGACCCGCTCACCCTGGCGCCGAAGACGCTGGAGCACATCCTCTCCAGCCTGCGCGCCATCCCGCACATCGAGATCATCCGCATCGGCAGCCGCGTGCCGGTGTTCCTGCCACAGCGCATCACCGACGAATTCGTGGACATGCTGAAGCGCTATCACCCGCTGTGGATGAACATCCACGTCAACCACCCGAAAGAGATCACGCCCGAGCTCAGCCGCGCGCTCGACCGGCTCGCGTACGCGGGCGTGCCGCTCGGCAACCAGAGCGTGCTGCTCGCCGGGATCAACGACAGCATCAACATCCAGCGCGAGCTGGTGCACAAGCTGGTCCGCAACCGCGTGCGCCCCTACTACCTCTACCAGTGCGATCTGGTCAAGGGCGCGGGGCACTTCCGCACGACGGTCGCCAGGGGCATCGAGATCATCGAAGGGCTGCGCGGCCACACCAGCGGCTACGCCATCCCGACCTACGTTGTGGACGCGCCCGGCGGCGGCGGCAAGATCCCGGTCATGCCGCAATACCTGATCAGCCAGGCGCCCGGCCGCGTCGTGCTGCGCAACTACGAGGGCTACATCACGACCTACGACGAACCGCTCGACTACGACCCGCACGCGATCGACCACCTCGATCGCGAGGCATCGGAGCGCAGCGAGCCGGGTCAGGTCGGCGTGGCGGGCCTGCTCGAAGGCAAGATCCCGTTCATCAAGCCCGAAGGCTTCGACGAGACGCACCGCCGCAACGGCATCCAGCACCGGCTGAACGTCGACGACGCCAAGTGGCAGCGGTTCCACATGGGCGATCCGTCGAGCCAGGGCACGCTCGTTCGCCCGAGCGGGAAGAACGGCAAGCAGAGCATGAACGGGAACGGGAATGGCAACGGCAACGGGCATCGTAACGGTAAAAGCAAACCGTCCAACGGCGCGCGCAAGACGGATGCGGCGGAATAACCCGCCTCGATGAAGGAGTAGCGCCAGATGCGGATCGCAGTTCTGGGAAATTTGAAAACCAACGCGCCCACCTGGGAAGGCATGTCGCCCGATCAGTGGGCCGATCTCGACAGCCCGCGCACGGTCGAGGCCATCGTCCGCGCGCTTGAAAGCGGCGGGCACGAAGCGGCCTTCTTCGAGGCGAGCATCCGCCCGCCGTTCAACCTCATCGAGCGGCTGCTCGACTACAAGCCAGACCTGTGCTTCAACATCGCGGAGAGTCACTGGGGCGACGGGCGCGAGGCGCACATCCCAAGCGTGTTGGAGATGCTGCGCATCCCGTACACCGGCAGCAAGGTGCTGGCGCTCGCCCTGGCGCTCGACAAGCCGATGACCAAGCGCGTCCTGATGTATCACGGCCTGCCCACGCCGGAGTTCCAGGTCTTCGAGCGCCCCGACGAGCCGATCGATGAGGACTTGGTGGACGAGCACGGCGAGTTGCGCTTCCCGCTGTTCGTCAAGCCGAGCCGCGAGGGGACGAGCATGGGCGTCACCGCCAAAAGCATCGTCCACACCGTCGCGGAGTTGCGCGAGCAGGTTGCCCAGCAGATCGCGCTCTACAACCAGCCGATCCTTTGCGAGCACTACATCGAGGGGCGCGAGGTGATGGTCGGCATGGTCGGCAACCTCAAGCCCACCACCGCGCGCAAGATCAACGAGCGCGTGTTGCGCGCCGAGCTACCGGACGGCCTGACGATGCTCCCCCCGCTGGAAGTGGACCTGCAAGTCTTCCGCGACTCGGAAGCGGACCTCTACACCAACCGCCTGAAGACCGAGCTATCCGACGAATGCACCTACCTCGTCCCCGCGCCGCTCGACCCCGCGCTGGCACACCAACTGAACGTGCTGGCAGCGGCGACCTTCCGCGTAATCGGCTGCAAGGATGTGGCGCGTGTCGACTTCCGGCTAGACCGTCACAACGACAACAAGCCGTACATCCTCGAGATCAACCCGCTGCCCGGCCTGACGCCGAACTTCAGCGACCTGTGCTATCAGGCCGAGGCGTACGGCTGGACGTATGAGCAGTTAATCAACTCAATTGTCGATGCGGCGACTGCGCGGCTTGCGCTTGTCCCGTCGCAGACCGAGCGCACTGGAGCAAATTGAGCGCACGGCCGTTTTTCGTAGGGGCGGAGCTTGCTCCGCCCGTTGACAAAAATCCCTAATGCCAACTCGAAGGGGGAGCCAACCGCTCCCCTTTTTTCGTGGCGCGAAACGCTCACCGAACGTTTAGCCTACGGTCCGCACAATCGGACCGGGTTGTGCTAAACTTTCCCCCATGAAAACACCCAACTTCCGCCCAACAACCCTGCTGTTCATTCTGATCATGAGTGCGCTGGCGCTCGCAAGCTGCGACCGGCTCGAAGACGACATTCCGCTGGCGTTCACCGCAACCGGCGCGCCGGGTACTCCCGCGCCCTCGCCCACGACGCTGCCCGCTGCGGATAGTAGCACGACCGTTTCCCCGAGTGAGACGCCGCCCGCCGTCGCCGCCGCGCCGACCGAGACGCCGACTGTGCTGTTTGGCGCGATCGTCGGCGGAGAGTCGCCCATCGTGCCGCCCGCCAGCCCCTCACCGCTGCCGAGCGCCACACCGACGCCGCAGCCGGTCACGCCCGCGTCGAGCGGTCCGTTCGGCCCAATTGTCGGGCCGGGTCATACGCTTGTCCCGACCGAAACGCGCGCGCCCACACAGACCGCCATCCCGAGCGGCCCGTTCGGCCCGATCGTCGGACCGGATCACACGCTGGTCCCAACCGAGACGCGCCTTCCCCCGACGCCGATCCCATCCATCGAGCCAACGCCCGGACCCAGCCCCACGCCCGGCCCCGGCCTACAAAGCGCGCTGATGGGCATCCAGATTCACCCGCACATCGACAGCCGCGAAATCGAGACGGTCATCAGCCTGACACGCGAGCTCGGCGTGAAGTGGGTCAAGTTTCAGTTCGCATGGGCGCTGCTGGAGTCGGAGCGCGGGCGCTACACCGAGCAGTATTTCATCCTGACCGACTACGTCAAGCGCTTCCACGACCAGGGTTTCAACGTGATGATCAGCGTGGCGAAGGCGCCCGGCTGGGCCCGCCGCGCCACCGCCGACGGGATCATGCATGAGGACGCCCCGCCCGATAACCCGCAAGACCTCGCGGACTTCATCAGCGCGGTGCTGAATCACCTGGGCCGGGACGTGCATGGCCGCCCGTACATCTCGGCAGTCGAGGTGTGGAACGAGCCGAACCTGGAGCGCGAGTGGTACGGCCACCCGCTGACCGGCGAGGAATATATGCGCTACTTCCGCCCGGCGTATCAGGCAGTGCGCGCCTTCTCGCCCGAGGTCACCGTCATCACGGCGGGACCCGCGCCCACCGGCACGTCGCATTGGTCCACTGACGACCGCGCGTGGCTGCGCGGGCTGTACGCCGCCGGTCTGGCGAGCTACGGCGCGGATGTGGCGGTCGGCATTCACCCTTACGGCTGGGCGAATCCACCAGACGCGCGCTGCTGCGCGAACCCTGGTCGCGGCTGGGACGATCAGCGACAGTTCTTCTTCCTCGACACAATTGAAGACTACCGCACGATCATGGTCCAGGCCGGGCACGGCGAGGCGCAGTTGTGGGCGACCGAGTTCGGCTGGGCGACGTTCGATGGGCTGCGCACGGCGGACAACGTTCGCCCGCCCGATCCCGCCGACACGGCCTATTTCGGCTTCATCGACCAGACCGCGCAGGCGGCCTACACCGTCCGTGCCTTCCAGATCGCCCAATCGCTACCGTACATGGGGCCGATGATCCTGTGGAACCTGAACTTCGCGGCCATCGGCGGCGCAGTCGATCGCGGCGATCCGAAAGCGGGCTACGGGCTGATCGACAGCCTGTGGCAGCCGCGCCCGGTCTACCAGTATCTCCAGCAGGCGCCGAAGTCGTGAAGCAGCAGTTAGCGGTCAGTAATTAGCGATTAGCAACAAGAGCAAACTGACCGCTCTCACATGCCGATCGCTTGCTGGCGGAGCCGTCGCCGCGCCAAGCATGCTTCCTTAGCTAACTGCTAACGGCTAACCGCTAATCGCTAACAAAAAACGGGCGAGAGCCTGCGCCCTCGCCCGCTGTCACTCATCCGACCGCCGGACTTAATCGTCGGCGAAATCGTCCTCGAGCTCTGCTTCTTCCTCGTCGTCAAAGAGGTCGTCCTCTTCGTCGAGTTCCTCATCCTCATCGTCGAGGATCTCGTCGTCCAGAATTTCCTCTTCGTCGTCAACGATCTCGTCGTCTTCGATCAGGTCGGCTTCTTCGTCGTCTTCGACGAGGACGTCCTCGTCTTCTTCCTCATCGTCGGCGATCAGCTCGTCCGCCTCTTCGAAGTCCTCTTCGTCGAGGTCATCGAGCAGCACCAGATCTTCGTCCTCGTCCTCGTCCTCTTCGTCGTGATCGTGCCGCACAACCTGGCGCTCAAGCTCCTCATTCTCGACCGCGATCTCGCGATCCTGGTAGGTGTGGAAGCCCGTCCCCGCCGGGATCAGCTTGCCGATGATCACGTTCTCCTTGAGGCCAAACAGCCGGTCCGCCTTGCCCTCGATCGCCGCGCCCGCCAGCACCTTGATCGTATGCTGGAAGCTCGCCGCCGAGAGGAAGCTGTCGGTGGTCAGCGCGGCCTTGGTCACGCCGAGCAGCACCGGCACCGCCGACGCAGGCTCCTTGCCTTCCGCGATCAGCCGCTCGTTGAGGTCGAGCAGCAACAGGCGGTCAACCAGCTCACCCGGCAGCAACTCGCTGTCGCCGCTGCGGGTGATCTGAACCTTGCTGAGCATCTTGCGGATCATCACTTCAAAGTGCTTGTCCGCGATGTTCACGCCCTGGTTGCGATAGACGTTCTGCACTTCCGTCAGCAGATAGTGCTGGACGGCCTCGCGGCCCAGGATACGCAGGATGCGGTGCGGGTTCTTCGAGCCTTCCGTCACCTGCTGACCGGCCTCGATATGCATACCATCGTAGATGCCGTCGAGCAGGCGCGCGTTCTGCGGAAGCTCGTACTCGCGCGACTCTTCGACTTCCTTGCGGACGTAGATGGTGTGATCTTCGAGATAGACCTCGCCATCCATCCCGGCGACCAGCTCTTGCTCGCTCGCGCCGTTGGACGAGTTGCTGCGCGCCAGCACGGTGCCTTCGCGCACCACCGCGCCGTCCTCAACCAGAATTTCCCAGTCGTCAGGCAGGTCGTGCCGCTCGCTCTGGACCTGGCTGTTGATCACCCGCGCAATACGGATGCCCTCGCGCCGCTCCAGCCGCAGCGTGCCGCTGATGTCCACCACCACGGCCTCGCCCTTCGGCTTCTTGCGCGCTTCGAACAACTCTTCCACGCGCGGCAGACCGCTCGTGATGTCACCGCCCGCGCCCGCCGCCACACCGCCGGTGTGGAAGGTACGGAGCGTCAACTGCGTGCCCGGCTCGCCGATCGACTGCGCGGCGACGATACCCACCGCCGCGCCGATCTCCACCAACTCGCCACGGCCCAGGTCACGCCCATAGCACAGCGCGCAGATGCCGTGGATCAGCGAGCAGGTCATCGGGCTGCGGACCACCACCGACTCGACCACCGCGCGCTCCAACCGCTCGGCAATTTCCTCGGTGATCATCTCGTTGCGGCGGACGATCACCTCGCCCGTCTCCGGGTCGAAGGCATCGCGCGCGGCGATACGGCCCACAACACGCTCGAACAGCGTCTGCCCGGCAACGTCCACTTCCGGCAGCGGCACGCCGCGCGCATCCTGGTTATTGGGATGCGCCGGGTTCGGGATGGTGATCCCGGCCTTGGTGCCGCAGTCGTGGCGGTTGATGATCACGTCCTGCGCCACGTCGACCAGACGGCGGGTCATGTAACCCGCGTCCGCCGTACGGAGCGCCGTGTCCGCCAGACCCTTACGAGCGCCGTGCGTGGAGATGAAGTATTCCAGCGCGGTCAGCCCCATGCGGAAGTGGCGGAGGATCGGCAGGTCAATGATACGCCCGGACGGGTCGGCCATCAGACCGCGCATACCCGCAAGCTGCGTGATGGGGCCAAAGCCACCCTTCGTCGAGCCGGACAGCGCCATCACCGCGATCGGCCCGAACGGGTCGAGCGTGTCGCTGATGACGTCCTTCAGCTCAGACTTCGCCTTGTTCCAGCTATCGATCGTGATCTGATAGCGTTCTTCTTCGGTCAGCAGCCCGCGACGGAAGTCACGCTGGGCCGTCTCGACCGTCTGCATCGCTTCGTTGAGGATCTGCTCGCGCTCCTCGGGCACGGTCAGGTCCGACACGGCGATCGTCGTGCCCGACACCGTCGCGTAGTGGAAGCCGAGGTTCTTGATCGCGTCCACGACCTCGGTCGTCTCGTCCGGGCCGTAACGCTGGTAGACGAGCGCCACGAGGTTCTGCAGGCTGCGCTTAGAAACCGTCTCCTGCACGAAGCGCATGCTGTCCGGCAGAATCCGGTTGAACAGCGCGCGCCCAACCGTCGTGATTTCCGGCTCCGGCTGCGGCGGATGCTCCGGATCGTCGTAGTAGTTGCCGAGCAGGATGCCCGTGTGCAGATCGACCACGCCCAGCCCGTAGAGATACTCCACCTCGTCCATGTCGGCCACAAGGCGGCGCTCGTGCAGGTTGGCGATGGTCAGCGGCACGTCCGGGTGCTTCTTGAGATACTGCTGCATCTCGTAGGCGTTGTGCACGGCAACGTCGAAGCGGCCCTCAAGCAGCCCGTCGATCAACTGGTCGAACGCGCGATAGCGGCGGCCATTCTCGTCCCGCGTGTCGCGCAGAATGGTTATCTCGTTGTTACGGTCGAGATTGTGCAGCTCGACCTGGCGCGACCCGGCAGAGTTGAACACCGCCGCGATGCGCAGGCCGCCTTCCGACAGCGAGCTCCACTGGCGGAACTCGTCGGCGCGGTCCACATGCGTGATGATCTCGGCGGTCGGGTCCATCGTCAGGTAGTAGTTGCCGAGGACCATGTCCTTCGCGGGCGCCACCACCGGCGAGCCGTCGGCGGGCTTCAGCAGGTTCTTCGTGCTCAGCATCAACTCGCGCGCTTCCTGAACCGCGCGCTCGCTCAGCGGCACGTGCACCGCCATCTGGTCGCCGTCGAAGTCCGCGTTGAACGCCGCGCAGACCAGCGGGTGAATCTGGATCGCCTTGCCTTCAACCAGCAGCGGCTCGAACGCCTGAATACCCAGGCGGTGAAGCGTCGGCGCGCGGTTCAACAGCACCGGCCGCTCCTTGATGACCTCTTCGAGCACTTCCCACACTTCGGGCTTCTCGCGCTCGATGATGCGCTTGGCGCCCTTCACGTTGCTGGCGTAGTTGTACTTGACCAGCCGGCTGATCACGAACGGCCGGTACAGTTCCAGTGCCATGATCTTCGGCAGGCCGCACTGGTGCAGCTTCAGCTTCGGGCCGATCACGATCACGCTACGGCCCGAATAGTCAACGCGCTTACCGAGCAGGTTCCGGCGGAAGCGACCCTTCTTCCCCTTGAGCATGTCGCTCAGGGACTTCAGCTCGCGGCGGCCCCGGCGGCTGAGCGCCTTCCCACGCTGGCTGTTGTCGATCAGGCTGTCGACCGCTTCCTGAAGCATGCGCTTCTCGTTGCGGACGATCACATCCGGCGCGCCAAGCTCCAGCAGGCGCTTCAGACGGTTGTTGCGGTTGATCACACGGCGGTAGAGGTCGTTGAGGTCCGACGTGGCAAAGCGGCCGCCGTCAAGCTGCACCATGGGGCGCAGGTCGGGCGGGATCACCGGCAGCACGGTCAGGATCATCCACTCCGGCCGGTTACCGCTCTTGAGCAGGCTCTCGACAACGCGCAGGCGTTTGGTCGCCTTCTTGCGGCGCTGCTTGCTGCGCGTGGTGCGGACCTCGTGCCACAGCTCCGCCGAGAGCTTGTTGAGGTCCATGTGCCGCAGAATCTCGAGGAAGGCTTCGGCGCCCATCGCGGCCTTGAAGACCTGCCCGTACTTCTGCTTCAGCTCGCGATAGCGCGGCTCGCCCAGGAACTGGAGCACCTGCAGCGACATCAGCTCGTCGCGCGCCTCGGCGTAGGCGGCGTGCAGGCGCTTGATGCGCAGTTCGAGCTTGTCCTGAATATCCTGAATCTCGTCGGCGGCTTCGGACGTGCGCGCATCGACCCGCGCGTCGAGCAGGTCAAGGTCGGCCTGGCGACGCGTCTCGATATCTTCCTGAATCTCGTTCAGGCGCGCTTTCGCCGCTTCCTGCACCGCTTCGAGCAGGTTGTATTCGACCGTCTCGCCCGCCTCGGCGATCAGCACATTGGCCGACTCGAAATACAGCGGGGATTTCAGCACCTGCCCCATCAGGGCGTCGATGCGGTCTTGCAGCATCTGCGCTTCGCTCATCACGATCTCGGACTGCGCAGCCTGCTCGTCGTCGTACTTCTGGTTGACACGCGCGATCTCGGCCTCGAGGTCGATCAGGTCTTCCTGGCGCTCGCCACGCACTTCGTCCTGCTGCGACTCATATTCGCTGCGCAGCATTTCAATCTGGCGCTCGAGGTCTTCTTCCAGACGCTTGAGGGCCTTCTGGCGCGCATCCTCATCGACGCTGGTGATGACGTGCTGCGCGAAATACAGCACGCGGTCGAGGTTGCGGCGGCTGATGTCGAGCAGAATACCGAGGTAGCTGGGGACGCGCCGCGTGTACCATACGTGGGCCACCGGCGCGGCGAGTTCAATATGACCCAGACGCTCGCGGCGGACCGACGAGCGCGTCACTTCGACGCCACACTTGTCGCAGATGATCCCGCGATAGCGTACGTTCTTATACTTACCACAATAGCACTGAAAGTCGCGCGTGGGGCCAAAGATCGCCTCGCAAAAGAGGCCATCCTTCTCGGGACGCAGACGGCGATAGTTGATCGTCTCGGGCTTGGTAACCTCCCCATACGACCACGACCGGATTTCCTCGGGAGATGCCAAGCTGATACGCAGTGCGCTAAAGTCTTTCGCCTCCAAGGCGTGCCTCCTCTGCGTTTGAGATCGTTCTATCCAACTGGAGTGACGTACTGGTGTAACGGATACAGAATCCCGGATCAGGATCGTGTGTGGAGCTTACCGAGTTCGGCGGAAGCCAAGCACGCGCTTTCCCAGCACACGCAAAAATGGCGCATGAAAGGGTCTTTCAAGCGCTTCGTGAAGGCCAAATTGTCACAAAGCCAGGGATCGCTTGATTCACCACGACATCCCTGCCATCCCCGGCATAATGACCGTACTCCCGTCCCGAGAGCGTGTCCCGCGCTACGCCACATACGGTCATTGTGCTGGGTCTAGCACCACTGGGTCGCGAGTTTGCCGCGCCCTTCGGATGTTCCACCGCCTAGATCGCCAGGATGTAATTTTATCAAATCCCCTCTAAACGTCAAGGCTTATTGCGAATGGGGGAGTAGGGAATTGGGAATAGGGAGTAGGGAAAAAGCAACCGTTAGACAAAGTGATTAGCGCTGCAATGAGCGAATCAGCGCCCGAAGCATCCGGCCGACGATCTCACATTGCTCCAAGCACGACATAGGATTTCCGTCCGAGGTCAGCCCTACGCGATCGGCAAGGAGCAAGTGAGTCTCCAATTCTTTGAGGGATCCCTGGGCAATTTGCAAATAACGGATGTATTCCTTCCGGCTCTCACGGCCGTAACCTTCTGCGATATTGGCCGGGACCGACGTTGCTGCCCGGCGAATCTGGCCGGTCATCCCATACAGTTCTGCAGGCGGAAATCCTTGTGTGAGGTGGTAGACCTGCTCTGCGAGAGTCATCGCTTCCTGCCAGACCCGGAGATCACGGTATGATTGAATGGACGGGTCGTCCACGCTTCCCCCTACTCCCTATTCCCCACTCCCTACTCCCCTACCGCAGCAACCCCGACGGCTGCTCCAGCGCCAGCGTGAGGATGCGCGTCGGGCCGTCCCCCGCGCTGAACACCGCCCGCCGGATCGCCAGCCGGACCGGGAACCCGCCCGCGATCTCCAGCGTCCCCTCGCCCGAGGCGCTCTGCCCGGTCACGCGGTCCACCTCGGAGTCGGTCCGGTCGAACGCCGCCAGCGAATACTCCGAACCTGCGTCGCCGTCATACGTCACGCTTACGCCGCCGAAGTCCGCCCGCACGGCGATCACCTGCACGTCGAGCGACACGCACGCGGCTGGATCATCCGGCAGCCCGGTGCCCAGATAGCGCGCGTCGCCCTCCACGACGATCCAGGGCACGGCCGCCGCGCAGTCCCCGTCCTCGCCGGGGATCGCTTCCAACCGCAAGCCCCACGGCGCAAAGGTCGCCGGGTCGACCGGCTGCGATTCAGTCACCTCCGGCACGTGCGGCAAGGCATCGAACGCCAGCGTCAGCGGACCGTCGCCGGTCACTATCGGGCTGCGGCGGATGTTGTTGAACTCGTCCGGCTCGCGCACTTCGCTGGCCGAGTCGATCCGCACTTCCGCCACAAACGCGCCCCACCAGCTAAAGATGTGCGGGATAAAGAGCGTGGCAGATTCGCCCGGCGCCAAACGCTCCACCACGCCGATCGTCGCGGGCTGCGGGTCGAGCACATCTTCGAGGAACGAGTACTGGAACGGCCCCACCGCGCGCTCGCCCACGTTGGTGACCTGCACGATCACGGCGGCTTTTTCGCCCGGATTAGGCCGTTTGGGGAACACCTCGATCCGGTCCACCACCAGATCGGTTTCCGGGTCGACAGGCGGGATGGGTGGACCGTCTCCATTCAGAAGCAGCAGCGCCAGCAACCCCAGCGCCGCCAGCACGATTACGACCGCCGCCGCGATCAGCGTGCGCGGCAAGCGTCGAGACGCTGTCCCGGCCCCTGCAATATCGAACAGCATCCCATCCGCCGCGCGCATGAACAGCACCGGCGTCGCCCACGCGATCCCGCTCGACAGGTGGCTGATCGCCCGCCGCGCCTCGGACACCGCCGCGTCGACTGGCAGCCCTTCCGCCACGGCGCGATACAATTCCTCGGCAAACACGCGCGCCGCGTCGTCCGCAATCAACCATTGCATCGCGACCACCGCCGGAAGGCCCCGCGCCACCAGGCTGCTCGCCAGCCCGGCGAACGGGTCCTGCTCCTGCGCGACGGCGCTCTGGCACGAGTTCAGCACCACCAGCCGGATCGTGTTTTCTTCGCTCAACTCGCGCGCCAGGTCTTCGGCGCGGACCGGCACGCTGCTCCCGTCGCCGAGCGGGTCTTCGAGCGCCAGCACGCCCTGCCCCGTCCCCGGATCGAACATGCTGTGCCCGATGTAGTGGAAGACGTGAAACTCACGGGAGCGCAGCCGCCGCTGAAGCGCGCGCAGCGTTGCCTCTTCGATCCGTTCCAGTTCCAGCAGCCCGCGCGCGCGAAGCTGCTCCGTCGCCGCGAGGACGTTCTGCCACTCCGCCTCGGCGTCCACCGGCGGCAAATCGGACGGGCTGGAGATCATCACAAGAATGCGCAGCGGCGGGCGGAACACCGGCATCGGACGGGTCGCCAGGCGGCGCGGGTGGCGGACCAGCGGCGTCATTCGCGACAGTGCGAGGTAGTCGATCTGGGGATCGCGCAGCAATTCCCAGGGCAGCACGGCGAGATCGCCCGCATTGTCCAGCCCTAGCTTGATCCGCAAGCCCTGAGCGGTGCGCGCGCGGTCCCGGCTGGAGAAGTAGACGGTGTAGATCGGCCCGGCGAACACCGCCTGGAACAGCCGCTCGCCAAACTCGCGCGCCGTTCGAAGCTGCTCCGCCAGCGACACATTCGCCCGCCCGCTGACCACCGCCAGCATCCGCGACAGCTCGTCCGGCGCGAACGGCAGCCTGAACTCGTTGCTGACCTGACCCGCGCCTTCGCCAAGCGGCATGTCGACCACGGTCGCGCGATAGCGGTCACCGCCGAGGTCTTCAATCCGCAGCTCGAAGTCGAGATAGCCCCGCGGAACACTCATCGGATGCCCTTCCGTGCAGCAATCGGGATGATGCAGGATGAACAGCGCGTGGAATCCGGCGACGCCGAATTGCCCCTGCCCACGATTGTACGGGAGCAGGCGTGGTTTTCCAAGCTCTGCCCGCCTGCAAACAAAACTCCCCGCCAACGGATACGCGGGGAGTCAGGACCATCGTGCTACCCGTGCGCACTTGCAATATAGGCGAAGTAGTGAGCGCACTTTACCCCGCATGCAAAGATGCTCCCCTTTTCCCCTCTCTGCGTGCGGAGAGGGGAAAAGGGGCCGGGGTTAAGGGGTGAGGTTTCTCGGCAAGCGCCGCGACTGCTCCACCTTACGACGCCGCCGTGCCGACGCGCGCCGCGAGGTACGCTTCCATGAAGTCGTCGAGGTCGCCGTCGAGCACAGCCTGGGTGTTGCCGCTTTCGTGGCCGGTGCGCGTGTCCTTCACCAACTGGTACGGGTGAAGCACGTACGAGCGGATCGCGTTGCCCCACCCCGCGCTGACGTGCTCGCCCTTCAGCTCGGCGAATTCCTCTTCCTGCTTGCGGCGCTCCAGGTCCAGCAGGCGCATCTTCAGCACCTGCATCGCGCGCTCTTTGTTCTGCGTCTGGCTGCGCTCGTTCTGGCAGCTCACCACCAGGCCGGTCGGCAGGTGCGTGATGCGGACCGCCGTCTCGTTCTTCTGGACGTTCTGCCCGCCCGCGCCGCTGCTGCGGAAGGTGTCGATTTGCAGGTCCTTTTCGTCGATCTCGATGTCGATGTCTTCCTGCACGTCCGGCCACACTTCCACCAGGCAGAACGACGTATGCCGCCGGTTGTTCGAGTCGAACGGGCTCAGCCGCACCAGACGGTGCACCCCCGCCTCAGATTTGAGGTAGCCATACGCGTAATCGCCCTGGATCGCCAGCGTGACGCTCTTGACGCCCGCCTCGTCGCCCGGCATCTGGTCGACCACCTCGACCTTGAAGCCGCGCCGCTCCGCCCAGCGCAGGTACATCCGCAACAGCATCTGCGCCCAGTCCTGCGCGTCGGTGCCCCCCGCCCCGGCGTGGATCGCCAGATACGCGTCTTCGGCGTCGTACTTGCCGCTCAGCTTGGCGAGGAACGACAACCGCTCGACCTCGGCTTCGAGCGCATCGGTTTCGGCGCGAAGCTCGTCCTCGATGGAGTCGTCGTCCAGTTCCGCCAGCTCGATCGCGTCGTTGATGCGCTGCTGCGCGTTCAGCCACCGCGCAGACGACTCTTTCAGACGCGCGAGGCGGCGCATGGTGCGCTGCGCCGCGTCGGAGTCGTCCCAAAAGCCCGGCTGCGCCGACTCTTCTTCCAGCCGCGCAGCCTCTTGCGCCTCTGCTGCTACGTCAAAGACGCTCCATAAGCTGCTCGACGGTCGCACGCATTTCGTTCAAACGGCTCAACAGGTCTTCCACGACGCTTACTCCTCATCCGCCCCGTCTTCAAACAGGCTATCGACAAACTTGGCCGGGTTGAAAAACACAAGATCGTAGACGCTCTCACCAATCCCGACGTAGTGAATGGGCAGGCCCAGTTCCTGCTGGATAGCGAACAACATGCCGCCCTTGGCGGTGCTGTCGAGCTTGGTGACGACGACGCCGGTCACGTCGATTGCTTCCTGGAACTTCTTAGCCTGCGTCAGCGCGTTCTGCCCGGTCGTCCCGTCGAGCACCAGCAGCGTTTCGTGCGGCGCGTCCGGCACGACCTTCCGCAGCACGTCGCGGACCTTCACCAGCTCCGCCATCAGGTTATAGTTACTGTGCAGGCGCCCGGCGGTGTCCACGATCAGCACTTCGGCGTGACGCGCACGCGCCGCGTTGATCGAGTCGTACACCACCGCCGCCGGGTCGCTGTTCGGAAGTCCTGCGATCACCGGCACCCCGGCGCGGTCGCCCCACAGCTTAAGCTGGTCGATCGCCGCCGCGCGGAACGTATCGCCCGCCGCAATGATCACCTTGCGGTTGTTCAGGCGCATGCGATACGCGATCTTGCCGATCGTCGTCGTCTTGCCGGAGCCGTTCACCCCCGCGATCAGCATCACCGACAGCTCGCGCCCGCTCAGGTTGAGCGGCGTCTGCTCGGTCAGCAGGCTGCGTAGCTCCTCTTTAAGCGCTTCGGTAAGCTGGCCCTGCCGGGTGATCCCCTCGCGGCGGACGCGCTCTTTCATCCGCTCGATGAGCTGGGATGTCGTGGCAACGCCGACATCCGCCTGGATCAGCAGCGCCTCGACGTCGTCCCAGGTATCCTCATCAATCTCCGTCGCGCCGAACGCCTGGGCGATCCGCCCGAAGAACGACTGGCGCGTGCGGGACAGTCCTTTTCGTAGTGACACGCTCTCTCACCTTCTCTGCTGGTTTCCTGCGCGCTGGTTTGGCGCGGCCACGCGGCGCAACGCGCGCGGCCGACCGTCTGCCGCCTTGCGAGTATAGTAAGTCGCCCACCCGCCTGCAAACTTCTCTGCAAACCTGCCTGTGCAACGCCGGTCCTATCCGCTATACTTTGGCCGGGGGTGCTCTCGGTTCGGGGTTTTCAGCGTATACGTCCTGTTCGAAGTGGTTAGCCATTCGCACTTAGCCCAAAACGCAGAGTTTGATGCCACGCGCTCCTTCAGTGAGGGTGCGGCAGCGCAACGACGTTGGTCTTGGCTTGTGCTCATGGCTGATTGCTAGCGGCTCATGGCTTAGTTGGCGGCTTCACTCGATGGATCAAGAGCATATCCGTAACTTCTCGATCATTGCCCATATCGACCACGGCAAAAGCACGCTGGCTGACCGCCTGCTGCAAATTACCGGAACCATCAGCGAGCGCGAAATGCAAGAGCAGGTGCTCGACTCGATGGACCTGGAGCGCGAGCGCGGCGTGACGATCAAGGCGTCTGCTGTGCGCATGCAATACACCGCGCAGGACGGGCAGACCTACGAAATGAACCTGATCGACACCCCCGGCCACGTGGACTTCTCATACGAGGTCAGCCGCGCCTTGCAGGCGTGTGAAGGCGCGCTGCTGGTGGTGGACGCTACCCAGGGCGTCGAGGCGCAGACTCTGGCGAACCTCTACATGGCGCTGGAGCAGGACCTCGACCTGATCGCGGTCGTCAACAAGATCGACCTGCCCGCCGCCCAGCCCGACGACGTCGCGCAGGAGATCGAAGACCTGATCGGGCTCGACGCCGCCGACGTTGTGCAGGTCAGCGCGAAAACTGGCGCCAACGTCGACAAGATCCTCGAAGCCGTTGTCCGCCGCGTTCCCCCGCCGCGCGGCAACCCGGAAGCGCCCCTGCGCGCGCTGATCTTCGACAGCCACTACGACTCGTACAAGGGCGTGATCGCCTACGTGCGCGTGTTTGACGGCACCATCCGCAAGACCGACATACTGCGGCTGATGGCGTCCGGCGCAGAGGTCGAGCCAGTGGAGATCGGCATCTTCAGCCCGAACATGAAGCCCATCGAGTCTCTGACCGCTGGCGAAGTCGGCTACATCGCCACCGGCCTGAAAACCGTCCGCGAGTGCCGCGTCGGCGACACCATCACCCACGCAAACCGGCCCGCGCCGGAGCCGCTACCCGGCTACAAGCAGGTCAAGCCGATGGTCTTCGCCGGGTTCTACCCTACCG
>Ga0134097_1001215_pt1 | contig 20289 bp, 22 predicted proteins | sample 8_3taG_FD_94450 | JGI IMG/M metagenome (GOLD analysis project Ga0134097, IMG submission 94450) | Switchgrass degrading microbial communities from high solid loading bioreactors in New Hampshire, USA - 8_30_10_142_A2 metaG | ecosystem: Engineered > Bioreactor > Semi-continuous > Anaerobic >... | reverse complement strand
TTGCCCTCTGTATTTACAGATAAAAATACATTATCTCTTTGGCAACCTGACAATCATAGCAATTAAAAATTGCTTTAGACTCATGGCTTTGCGTCTCCACCTTTCGATGGATTTGCCTTTTTCATTGATGATATTGTTATAATATTGTTCATATATTAAGTTTAGCGATAAAAAGTACAATTTCCCTAAAATAACACAAAATAGTAAAAATAATATGTATCAATTTGATTAAAGTGTTACATTAAATGTTGCAATAATCCTTTATGCTTCTTAATAATAAAATTCATGGTATTCAGTTTTTCTGCAATGCCAAAAACCTCCCATTTTTTTGTATTTTTGATAAATAATATTAAACTTAAATTTCATACTTTAAAAAATATGAAAAAAATGTATCGGCTCTTTTTTATTTTCAAATAGATTACATAAAATGCCTGATAAATTAATCATATAAAAAAAGCCGCTTGAAATCAAGCGTCTTTTTTTGTTTCCATGAAATATTATAGCCTTTTTTCATAATGCTGTCTAAGCTCTGATGAATATAATAAATTTAACTGTTTTTAGGGTTATTGATAATGCGATAAAAATTAGTGTATTATAATTGTGAGTAATAAAATGATGAATTTATCGTTTAAGAACCATTCATTTGAATAAAATAACCAACATTTCAATTATATATGAAGAAATTGGGAGGTTTACAGGATGTTTTTTATAGGGATTTTCGGAATTGAACAAAAAAACAAAGTTATTTCAACTCGGCATAACATTATTTGCCCGTCATGCAGCGCGTACGGCAGATACGATGTTATAATGTGTTACAGCTATTTTCACGTCTTCTTTATTCCTTTATTTAAATGGAATAAGCAATACTTTATCCAAACTCACTGTTGCAATAAATTATGCAACTTAGATTATGATATCGGCCGCAGAATAGAAAATGGCGAACAAGCAGAAATTAATAGTGCCCATATACATTGCCATGAATTTTATAGTGGCCGCAAATACTGTCCCTATTGTTTTTCACAATTAGATACCAATTTTCAGTATTGCCCATATTGCGGAAAAAAACTATAAAAAAAGCACCGATATTTTTATCGATGCTGTAGTTATTATCTTAATACGTATTCCGCTAATACACTTTGCAGCTCATAAATATTCAGGCTCTTATTAAACTGCTTTTCAATAGGAATTTGAGAGCCCGATAACCATATTTTCAACTCTGCGTCCAAATCAAAATTACCTGCAGTTTCAATACTAAAATGGGTGATACTCTTATACGGAATGGAATGATATTCTATTTTTTTGCCTGTTACTCCTTGCTTATCCACTAAAATCAACCTTTTATTTGTAAATACAAAAAGATCCCGTATTAATCGATACGCCTTTTCAATTTGTTCTCCAGGTGCAAGCAGCTTGCCAAACTCATTTTCAATATCCGATACCTTAATCTCCGATGCATTGCCCAATAAGCCATCCAGCAAACCCATAAAGAATCCTCCTAATTTTATTATTCTTAATAATTTTATTCTTTCGTCAATACCTATAGAACTTACATGCAATTTACTTCAGCCATTTATCAATATAAACCGTTTTACTATGAATCATCTTATCAATAAGTCGAGACGGATCATTATCAACAATCAGCATATCCCGGTGCTCCTTTTTTATAAAACCCTCATGAACTATGTTGTCCAAAAAATCAATAAATTTATCATAATAACCATTGACATTCAGAATACCTACAGGCTTCGAATGATATCCCAGCTGCTGCCATGTAAATGCCTCTGCTAATTCTTCAATAGTTCCAATTCCACCCGGCATAGCAATAAATCCGTCGGCTAATTCATACATCATTGCTTTTCTTTCATGCATGCCATCAACAATATGAAGTTCGGAAAGCTCGATGTGCTCCACCATATCATATATCTTTTTAGGTATTATTCCAATTGCCCTGCCTCCGTGCTTCAATACGGAGCGAGCTATTTCACCCATTAATCCGGCATTGCTGGCACCGTATACCAGTTCTATGCCTGCTGCAGCTATTATTCTTCCTAATTCTCCTGCTTTATTTCTATATTCTGTGTTTTTGCCAAAGCTTGAACCGCAAAAAACACAGACCTTCTTCAATGAATTCTGATGTTCTTTTGTCATAATTATGCAATTCCTCTTTCTGTTTATTTATTTAAATTTCCAATCAACCTGCCTATGTATTGACGATTTAAGAATAACTGATACTATATTGGTTTGCAAATAATCTCTTCAATTCTTGTGTCGAAAATACTGTTCGCATGCGCAGGCTTTAGAATAACTGCCGTATCCGCACCTTCAGCTGTACCACCAACAGCAATAATTGATTCCCCATATGGTATTAATCCGGCATCCAGAGCCATCACTGATATTTCAACACAAACCTTCACACCCTGACCAAACATACGAAGAGTATGAGCCATTATTTCAACAGGGTATGCACCTCCAAATTTCCGACTAATCCCTCTTTCAGCTCCGCTTAATACATGGGTAGTAGTTAATACTTTTATACCTGCATCCATTAATTCTTTTCTAACTTTATCAGGCATTTCATTTTTTCCTGCCTGCTCAAAGCCATTGGCATGAGTTACGCAAACTATGTCAAGTTCATTTGCATTTATGAAATATTTGGCTGTGTCGCCTGAGCATGAAGCTACAACTATATGCTTTATATTCTTTTTTCTTGCAGCTTCAATTGCCAATTCGACTGTTTTTAATGTATTCTGTTTTCCTGCTTCTTGAAAATACAAAGCTCGTCATCTCCCCTCACAATATATATTGCCCATTAATCCATTACCGCAATACACCCTCTATTCTATCGGGTAATTGAATGTATACGCCTTTTTGATCTTTTTTCTCACTTCCCATACACACTTCATTCCCTTCGGAAATGATACCAGCATTCCAGGCTGTATATGTACCTGCTGTTCACCTGCCGTTACTATAACATCCCCCTCAAATACATATGCTGTTTCTTGCTCAGCATATTCCCAATCAAAGATAGAAGGTTCACATTCCCATCTGCTCCATGAATCAACACCTAACTTCTTTGCTTCATCCATCGTCATTGGTTTTAAGATTATTTTTGACATACAAAATTCCTCCTTCACCATACAAAAATTTATATTCTTACAAACATATTTTAAATATCAATTCTACAAAATCTTCCTTTCTCCTTCTTTCTAAGAATATATAATGATATCCACAGCTTATACCCATGTTATCCACAGATTTATCCACAATTTATTTGCTTGATCCGATATTTTATCACTAAACGACAAAATGATTGTATATAATCACAGAATTCTTATTTTTAAATTTGAAATTCTTTTTGCAGGATTTTCATGCTTTCTGTAGAATACTGATATTATTAGCGTCAACAAAAAATATATAATTATTAAAAGAACGACTATGAATGGTTTTTTTAATGCATTACATTAAAACTAATATGGAGGGATAAAAATGTCTTTTCAATGGAAAGAACGTTATATGCTTGGTATTGATGAAATTGATAAACAACACAAAAAGCTTTTCGAAATTGGAAATCATGTCTACGATATTGCAATATTAAACGATTCATTCGACCACTATGATGAGATTATGACACTGCTTCAGGAGCTTTATGATTATACACAATACCATTTCGGGTATGAAGAAGAACTCATGAAAGCTCATAATTACCAAGGCTGTGCCCAACAAGAACACGAACATCAATTTTTTGTACAAAAAATTGAATCTACCTTGTCTGATGATATTGACAATCACCAGCAAGAAACCATATTGGAAATTTTAAATTTTCTATCTGAATGGATCAGCAGCCATATAATGATTTCTGACAGAAAATATGCTGATGATTTTAAAGCCAGAGGAATTCTATTATAATAGCAATCTGTTTCCGTTTTATAACAGAGTTAGTTTTTGAGCTTGATATTTTATACTTTTTTCAAAAAAAGCAATTTTGCATAATACTAATAACAAAAGGAGATTTTTTATGAAAAAAGCATCAAAACTTATTATACTTACATTATGTTGTTCCATGCTTTTTGGATGCTCAAGCACTACTTCAAAAACAGAAACAGAACCAAAAACATCTGAAGCTCCAAAACAAAAAAGTACAATTGAAATTCTAACTACTGCAAAAACTGCAAGAGCTTTTACATCGGAATCAATAAGCGAAGACCACATCAAGAAAATAATATCGGCCGGTCTTAATGCCCCAAGTGCAAGAAACAGTCAACCATGGCATTTTAGTGTTGTTACTAACAAAGAAATCTTAAACCAAATAAATGAAGCGATGTCTGCAGGAATGCCGAAGGGCGGTCCCGGCGGCAAACCCAAAAAAGAAGAAAAGTCCGGCAATAATCAGCCTGCAAATGCCGGTACCCCACCTAAAAAGCTTGGCCTTGCAGATGCAACGGTAGCCATCTTTATTTATGGAACAAATAATATGGCGACTGACTCCTTTGACTGTGGTCTTGCGACGGAAGCAATGTCTGTTGCTGCACTGTCATTAGGATACGGAACCAAGATTGTTTCTTCGCCATCCATTGCATTAAATGGTGAAAAGAAAGCGGAATTTGATAAATTACTGCAAATACCGGAAGGCTACAGCAATGTAGCAGTACTATTAATAGGCCATAATGATAATTCTGTTGATGCAACATCTAGTGCATCCACGAGAAATACAATGGATGAAAAAGTTAAATTTATAAACTGACATAATGTAAAGGCTGGCAAAAATTGATTGCCGGCCTTCTTGTTATTTAAATTATTCCCAAAGATAACATGTCATGGTCAATGAACCAAGTTCACAGGATTGATTATAAACACTAATTTTATCAGACTCATGGGAAGCTCCAAGTGTATATAAAAGAGGGTAGAAATGATCGGGAGTCGGTACGGCAAGTTTTGCAATATCTCCTGCCCGGCTATAATGAATGATATGATCGTGATTCCCATTCATAATATTTTCATAAATATATGCATCAAATTTATATGCCCAATCAAAGCCCTTGTTTTCTTTGTGCCAATCCACCAGCCTTAAGTTATGAACAACATTTCCGCTGCCGAATATAAGAAACCCTTGTTTCCTTAAAGTACTTAACTCCTGACCGATTTTGTAATGCTCTTCCGGAGGTGCGGCAGCATCTATACTGATTTGAAAAACAGGAACATCTCTGTCCGGATACATATGAACCAATACCGACCACGTTCCATGATCAAGCCCCCAGGAATTATCATATTGAGTTTCCCTTGTAATCAAATTTTTTGCAATTTCAGCAATAGCGGGTGAGCCCACGGCATTATAAGTCACTTCATATAATTCTTTCGGGAAACCGTACATGTCATATACCGTTCTCGGATTTTTTCCATTCATAATCCTTGTCCCTTTTGTATACCAATGAGCTGAAACAGACACTATTGCTTCGGGCTTTGGAATTCTCTCCGCTATTTTTCTCCAGGTTCTTGAATAAGTGTTATCTTCAATGGCATTCATCGGCGAACCATGTCCTACAAATAAAACCGGCATCCTTGACATAGTATCTCACATTCCTTTCGTTAGCCTTTATAGCTATTATTTCATATCCAATCGAATCTATATACATTATAAACCTTTAAAGCCGAAGATGGTTTAAAGAAATTGATAATGCCTTTAGGTATGGTTATACAAATGGTCCAACTGAAGGATTTAACAATAAAATTAAAGTATTAAAGCGAATATCTTTTGGTATTAAGAACTTCCACAGATTTCGCAATAGAATCATTCACTGTACAAACTAAACATAAATAATTTAATATCTTTAAAAGCCTACATTTTAGCTATGTTTATTAAGTGCACCCTAAAACATGTATCATTTAATATAAATACCATCATTTTATTAAATTGCGGCTAAAAATAGTAATGGAGTGGGATTAAAGATAATCCCACCCCAACTATTGACAAAGAGCCTAAAATACAAAAAACTTTGAAGATTTAAACCTTCAAAGCCTTGATTTTCGTGGTTGCGGGGGAGGGATTTGAACCCACGACCTTCGGGTTATGAGCCCGACGAGCTACCGGACTGCTCCACCCCGCGATATATAAACTTATTCAGTTAGTACTTACAATTATATGGTGCCGGAGACCGGAATCGAACCGGTACGGTCTTTTAGGGACCGCAGGATTTTAAGTCCTGTGCGTCTGCCAGTTCCGCCACTCCGGCATATATAATTTGCTGCCACTTCATCAGCGACAAATACTATTTTACATGTTCTAAATTATTTTGTCAATACTTTTTTTACAGAAAATACTGGAAGTTATATGCCGGGGAATAACCCCGGCAGCTTACCATTTATTATATACATTTATAATCAAAATATGTTAGCTGATCTTCTGTAGCCTCCACCTCTTTTTGATTCAATGCTTCTTTTCAAATCCTGCATCTTCTCGTCACTATCCTGCTTAAACTTCAAGAGCTTATCTTCAAACGACATATTATCCATCTGATTCTTTCGAGACCAGTCAATATCTATGGGCCTGGAAGAATTATGAACCGGTTGCTTACCAGCTTCATCACTCAGAGCCTTTTTAATAGACAGGCTAACCTTTCCATCGTCATCTACCGATAAAACCTTTACCTTTACCATTTGATTTTCCTTTAAATGATTCTTAATATCCTTTACGTACTCTACAGCTACCTCAGAAATATGAACCAAGCCTGTCTTACCATCAGGTAGTTGAATAAAAGCTCCAAACCCGGTAATACCGGTCACTTTTCCTTCAACTACTTTACCCACTTCAACTAACATATAAAAAAAATTCCTCCTTTAGTTTCTGACAACCATATGCGGTTGTTCGCCTACGCTAATTATATATTGGTTTGTTTCAGCTGTCAAGCAGATTACCTGCTTGAAGCATCAATAAAAATTTTTTCATTCTGTTTTACAAAGCCAAGTTTTTCTCTTGCAATCTTCTCAATATATTCATCCGTATTATAAACTGCCTTCAACTGTTCCAATTCTTCCGCCTTACGCTTCTCTTCTTCGATTCTTGCAAGATAATATTGTTCCTGCTTTTTATAGCCATTTAAAACGGTCTGTTGCTGGATAAAAATATATATAATATATATCGAACCACATAATATACCTAACCTGATTAATGCCGTTTTCCACTTATTTTTTTTCATTTGCTATACACCCTTATATTTCTTTGATAGAGATATACTATATTATTCTTCGTAAAAAATAAAAATCCTTCAAAAATTATATTTTTTTAAGCATAACTTTCAGGTTTTTTACTGAAATGTATATTTTTCCTTTTACTCTTCTCATGAATTTCCTTAAACTTGTCCTCAACCTGTAAAAAGACTTTCTTAGAATTAAAAGCGGTTTTTTCAAAAGCTTATATATCATTGCAAAAGGATACAGTAATATTTTAATAATTAATAGCAAAACTTTTTTAATAAGATTAATTGCTGCTACAGATACCTTCATTACATACATACTGAATATCAGATTATAAAATATTACTCCCAGAATTACACCCAGAAATTCATACCATCTCAGCTCACCGTTATTGGTAATAAAAATCAGGCCAAAAAGAATAATCGAAACAAGAATCCAAAAAAGAATATCCTGCAAACCTATGACAATATTCGCTGTTTTAACAACCCTTCTGAATATCCTGAAAACATCAAACACAAATCCGATAATCAATCCTCCAATTACAGAGCTTAGAAAAATAAATGCCTGATTCGTTACAGAGACCTCCACAAAACTCACCTCAATTATACAGACTTATCATGATCCCTACCTGAACATCTTGCTGAAAAAGCTCATTCCCTTAGACCTTGTTCCGTCCCGATCCGTATATGTACAGCTGTCAATGAATCCCTCTATGATTAGTTCGCCGCTCTCAATATTAAGCTTATTAATATGCAAATCTTCTCCTTTTACAATCAGAACCCCCTGCTCTGTGTGCAATACAATATTTTCTTCATCAAAACTTTCTACATCAATTACTCCGGATACACTCATTTTTTCTCTATTCTCCATAATGATATTATGTACATATTCTCTAGAAGATGACTTTACAACCTTTTTCTCTTCCATCATCCAATACCTCCATATGTTTTACTACTGCACTATTACATAAATATGCTGCGGAGATAATGAATATGACAAGCTTTTCGATTTACAAAAAAAAGGTTAACAGCAATTGTCTTGCCGTTAACCTTTTTCAGTTCTCAATGATTCTGTATAGGCCTGTTGCATCTCCCTTGGGGACATGTTCGGATATATTCAACACCTCAGCCTTAACGGATTTATCCCCAAACTGAATCGTGATTATATCACCTACTTTTACTTCCGTACCGGGTTTTGCCACCTTATCATTAATTTTAACTCTTCCCTGTTCACATGCTTCATTCGCTACCGTTCTTCTTTTTATAAGCCTTGAAACCTTTAAAAACTTGTCAATTCTCAAAGTTCATACCCCATTTCACAAAACAAAAAATCAGGTATAAACCTGATTTTTTATACTTTTAAATAAAATATATTATTTGCTTACTGCGTCTTTAAAAGCTTTTCCTACTTTAAATACAGGAACTTTGGAAGCAGGAATTGTTATTTCTTCTTTTGTACGAGGATTTCTACCTTTTCTTGCAGCTCTTTCTCTTACTTCAAAGGAACCAAAACCGACCAATTGAACCTTGTCTCCTGCAATAAGGGCACCTTCAACACTTTCAATAAAAGCATTGAGTGCTTTTTCAGCATCCTTTTTAGACATACCGCTTTTCTCAGCCATGCTGGCTACTAATTCTGCCTTATTCATACTGTGTACCTCCTAATTGTAATAAATTGTACATATAGCATATTCGCTATAACTTTTAAAAATCCTTCTTTTTTAACTATAGTTTTAAACTTTTTTTTCAAAAATATGTGTTTTTGCCTCATTCCACAGCACATCCATCTCATCGATTGTCATTTCTTCCATCTTTTTGTTAAATCTTTTGCTGTTTTGTTCTATATATTCAAAACGGTTAATGAATTTTTCTATTGTTTGCGTCAAGGCTAATTCGGGCTGCACCTTAAAGAATCTGGCCACATTCACAACAGCAAAAAGCAAATCACCTATTTCTTCTTCAATCTTTCCCATATTACCGGTTTTATATACATTTTCCAGCTCTTTTATTTCCTCATGAACCTTATTTATTGCTCCCTCGACTTTATCCCAGTCAAAACCGACCTTTGCAGCCTTCTCCTGAACCTTATAGCTTCTCATGAGAGCAGGAAGATACGATGATACATCTCTTAATACCTGAGTATGACTTTCCAGTCCTTTTTCTTTTTTCTTAATACCCTCCCAGTTAACAAGTACCTCATCTGCCGTATCCGCCTTGCTTCCACCAAAGACATGGGTATGCCTGCTTATCATTTTATGGCAAATCATATAAATCACATCATTAATATCAAACGTACCTTCTTCCTTGCCTATCTGTGCATGAAATACAATCTGCAGCAACAAATCACCAAGCTCGTCCGCAAATTTGCGCTTATCGCCGGAATCAAGTGCTTCGAGTACTTCATAAGTTTCTTCAATAAGGTACTTTTTTAAACTCTCGTGAGTCTGTTCTCGGTCCCATGGGCATCCATTTTCGCTTCGAAGCCGCTGCATAATATCTAAAAGATCCTGAAAGGTATATTCTTTATTTGTCATTTGTATGTCACACTCCTCTAATGAATTAAAGCATTATTTTATCAGCTTAAGCCTGGTTAAATGTCTGGCTATATTCTTCCCTTTTGGCAGCATTTCAATGTCTTCTATTTTTATTCCGCCCACTGCAAAAAGCATGAGAATATAAATGATTCCAGCCAGGCAAATGGAACTAAGCGTTGCTATTGCATTGCTCTGAGTATGCTCCATTATTGTACCATATGAATAAACAGCTGTTACAGCCATTGAAGCTACAGATACCAAAGGCTTTAATACAAAGTCAGAAAATTTATAGTCCACATTTGTGAATTTCTTAATCTCTATTAAATTAAGTATCGTAATCGTCAGATAACAAACATTGGTGCCTATCGGTGCACCGTTAATATTAATATCAATAATTCCAACCAGGTAATAATTAATGATAACTTTTATTACACCGCCTATCAACATGTTCCGAACCGGTACATATATTCTGCCTACTGCCTGAAGCATAGCATTTGTTACAGACACAAGGCATACAAAGAGAACAGCAAGGCCCATTACATTTAATAATTGGGTTGCCCCGTCATCCTTAAATACAAGCAATAATATGGGCTTTGCCAATACAGACAGGCCTACACCTGCAGCAATTGAAAATAATATGGTTATACGCAAAGCGGATTCGGTAGTCTTTTTAACCTGCTTCGTATTTTTTACAGCCAATGCGCCTGCAATGGTAGGAACTATGCTTACACTTAGTGCCGTAACAATCGTTGCAGGAAAACTAAACATGGTAGTAGCATAGGATGATAGGTACCCGAACATAGTGCTTGCCTGCTCTTCGGTAAAACCAATACTTTGCAGCCGGTTCATAATCATAAAGGCATCGATTAAAGTAGTTAAGCTGAAAACGGATGCTCCAATCGTAATTGGAATAGCAATATGTATAAGCTGCTTCAGTATTGTCCCTGTTCTTCTGACCGCTACGCCGCTCTCTTTATTTTTGGCAATCTGTCTTTTTATATCGGATTTGGAATATTCATAAATGAAATACAAAGCTGCAAAGCCAAGAAATGTTCCGGTGGATACTCCCAAAATAGCTCCTGCAGATGAATATACCACTCCTCTGGAAGCCCACAAAAAAGCCAAAGTATAGCCAACAATTAACTTTCCCAGCGCTTCAATAATCTCTGATACCGCTGTAGGAATCATATTTTGCCTTCCCTGGAAGTACCCCCTATAGGCTGACATAAGAGAAACAAAAAACAAGCTTGGTGACATTGCCATAACAGCAAGATAGGCTCGTGAATTTCCAAACCTGTCAGCAAAAAATTCCGCTCCGAAAAACATTATGGCTGAACCGACGATACCAATAGCACCCAGTAAGTAAAACGACACATGAAAAACCTTATGAGCCTCCGCATAATTGTTGCGTGCCAGGCTTTCAGAAACCATCTTGGATACGGCAACAGGGAAGCCTGCCGTTGCCACAATAAAGAGCCATTTATAGATTTCATAGGATACACTGTAAATTCCCATACCGTCGGGCCCAATAAGGTAAGTCAAAGGAATTTTAAATCCTGCTCCGATTATCTTTACAATAGCATTTGCCAACACAAGGATTAAAGCACCTTGTAAAAAAGTCTGTTTATGAGTTCTCCCCAATACGACCACGCCTCTCCCATATATATGTGAATAACAGGAGTCCATTACTCATTAATTATTCACTTATGATTTAATCTTCAAAATAGTGTATTCAAGCAACTGGATATATTATACCAGTTGAATTCTATAAAAGGAAGAGTAAAATTAAAACAGATAGCATAATCTCTTATGCTATCTGTTTTTGTTTCACTTCATACCTTTTACTGCTCCATTTGCTTTCCAAGGAATGAGGCTGCCGATTGTGCAAGTTTTGTTTCAATTTCACCCATTTGCTTGTTATTATCCGTATTCACAAAAACAACAGAACCAATTGTATCACCCTCGGCTATTATAGGAACGACTACCCCGGCGGTGTATTTATTTTCCATTCCGTCTACTATCGGTATTTTTTTGCCTTCTCCGGGTTTAGCCATAAAGGTTGTTTTTTCCTGCATTACCTTTTCAATATCCGAACTTATCTTTTTATCTGCGATATCCTTTTTAGGAATTCCTGAAACAGCAATAATTTGATCCTTATCAGTAATACAAATTGCATGTCCGCTTGTTTTTGCCAGTGTATCAGCGTATTGCAGTGCAAAGTCACTTAATTCACCTATGGGAGAGTATTTTTTTAAAATGACCTGTCCTTCTTTATCGGTAAAGATCTCTAAAGGATCTCCTTCACGTATTCTCATGGTTCTTCTTATTTCTTTTGGTATTACCACTCTGCCAAGGTCATCTATACGTCTGACAATGCCCGTTGCCTTCAATTAAATTACCTCCTTTTGAAATATTATTAGTAAATTTCATCAATCTAAGTACAGATTTAGTATTGATTATTTATTGGTGTTTTATACATGTATTTGTATCATCTTCCGCATAAACATAAATAAAATGCAAAAATAATAAGAAGCTTCTCCTTTTATAGTATTGAGAAGCCTCTTATTATTTTATAACCAGCATTAATTTATTTTTATCTGTTTAAGAACTTTATCATTGGTCTTTATATCCATATCTTTTTTCCACTTTTCCGTTAAGATATTGATTTTTATTTCTGTTTCAATAGCATCATTAGATTTCATGTCTTCCAGTGTTAAATCCTCTCTCTTAATGATATGATAGCCGTATTCACTTTCAACAAGTTCACTTACTTCACCGGGCTTAAGTGCATAAGCTGCTTCTTCAAAAGCACTTACCATTTCATTTCTTCCAAATATATAACCGTCCGGGTTTGCTTTAGAACCAGGATCTTCCGAAAACTCATTCATGAGTGTATCAAAATCCTCACCGGCTTTTATTCTGTTCAAGACCTCTTCAGCTTTTTTCTTCGCTTCATCCTGCTGTTCCTGTGAAAGGGCCTGCATATTATCATCAACTGTTTTAAATAAAATATGTTTCGCCTTAATTTTGCTTAAGGAATTCTTATTACTATCATAATAATCTTTCATTTCCTGGTCGGTAACCGCCAAAGATTCTTCTCCAGCCAATATCTTTTCACCAAGCTTGCTGATTAAAAATTGTTCTCCCATTATTTTTGTAAATGTTTTGTCAGTCAATCCATACTGTTTTAGCATTTCTTCGTAATTTTTACGACTTCCTGCACTCTTAATCATGTTTCCCTTTTGCCCATTAATCATTTTATTGTCTTCTTCACTTAGAGATAAACCCAATTCTTTTGCCTTTAAGAATTGAACCTTATTATTCACTGCTTGTTCTAATGCTTTTTCTTTTGCAATATCCACTGCTTTTTTCCCTTCAATTTCCGTTTGCCAGAACTTTTCCATATCAGTCTGTCCCGCCTGAGATGCTTCATTTTCCATCTGCAGCTTTATAGATTCAATATAGAATTTTAATATATCAGAGGTAATTTCTTCATCATTTACGGTTGCTACCACCTTTATACTTTCTTGAATAGTGCAGGCTGAAATCAATGATATAATAATAAAGAATATGGATAACAAACCGGCAATTTTTTTCATTCTCAAGTCCAACACTCCTTAATATAGTCTAATATAGTTTATTATACTTTAAAATTAATTCATCTGCAATTCTTTTAATCTTTGTAACATAATCTTAATATTCTGAACCAATTTATTCTGACTGCCGGCTGCATTCTTATATGTCAAATAGGGTTTATCACTTGCTGTAAACAACATATGTCCTTTAAACATATTGGATATTTCAATAATCGCTTTCATATCAACATAAGCCGCATGATAAAACTGAATAATGACATTGCTCCCCTTTTGGCTGATTTCTGTTATCTTCAGATCATTTGCCAGGCTTTTTATGTAAGCTATCTCCAAAAGATTTCGTACGGGCTGCGGCAAATCTCCGTACCTGTCTTCAATTTCTTCCTCCACATCATAAGAATCCTGTAGACTCTGAATCGCTGCAATTTTCTTATATATCTCAATTCTTTGATTGTGATTCCTGATATATGCTTCAGGAATATACGCATCCACATTCAAATCTACAGCTGTTTCTATTTCAGCTTCTGCCGGCTTTCCTTTTAGTTCGTTAACGGCTTCTTCCAGTAGTTTACAGTACATATCATATCCAACCGCTTCCATATGGCCGTGCTGTTCCGGCCCAAGAAGATTTCCTGCTCCCCGAATCTCAAGGTCCCGCATGGCAATTTTGAATCCGGAACCAAATTCAGTAAATTCCCTGATTGCTCTCAGTCTCTTCTCGGCAGCTTCCTGCAAAACCTTATCCTTTTTATAGGTAAGATAAGCATAAGCAAGTCTGTTGGATCTTCCTACTCGGCCTCTTAGCTGGTAAAGCTGCGCCAATCCCATTTTGTCTGCATCTTCTATAATTATGGTGTTAACATTAGGAATATCCAATCCGGTTTCAATGATGGTCGTACAAACCAAAATATCAGCTTCTCCGTTTAATACTTTAAGCATCACATCTTCCAATTCCCTCTCGCTCATTTGCCCATGACCTACAGCAATTCTGGCATCCGGCACCATTCTTTGAATTTCCTGAGCCACCTTGTGTATCCCTTTTACCCGATTGTACAGGTAATATACTTGTCCTCCCCTATTAAGTTCCCTTATAATGGCATCCTGGATCAACGAATAATTATATTCCAATACATACGTTTGTACAGGATATCTATCCTCCGGAGGCTCCTCAATAACACTCATGTCTCTCAGGCCTACCATGGACATATGCAAGGTTCTTGGAATCGGTGTTGCCGTAAGTGTTAGAACATCAACATTTCTCTTGAGATTCTTTAGTTTTTCCTTATGAGTTACACCAAATCGCTGTTCCTCATCAATAATTAAAAGTCCTAAATCTTTAAAATTCACATCGTTTTGAAGAATTCTGTGGGTACCTATAACAATATCAATTTCACCTGTTTTCAGCTCTTTTATAATATTTTGCTGTTCACCGGGGTTTCGGAACCGGCTTAGCATTTCTACCTTTACGGGGAAATCCTTCATCCTTTGCACAAAATTATTATAATGCTGCTGGGCAAGTATGGTTGTTGGAACAAGATAAGCAACCTGTTTGCCATCTATAACGCACTTAAATGCCGCACGTATGGCGACCTCTGTTTTACCGTAGCCCACATCCCCGCAAAGCAGCCTATCCATCGGTCGTGGCTGTTCCATATCACGCTTGACTTCTTCTATGCATCTGATTTGATCCGCCGTTTCTTCATACGGGAAGGTATCTTCAAACTGTCTTTGCCACGGCGTGTCCTCTGAAAACGCATGTCCTTTCAAAGCCTGTCTTGCTGCATACAGCTCTATTAAGCCCTTTGCAAGGTCCTGAACGGATTTTTTTACTTTGCTCTTGACCCTGTTCCAATCGGAACCACCAAGCTTGTTAAGCCTTGGAGCCTTTCCTTCGGAACCGATATATTTCTGGATAAGATCCAACTGATTGGTAGGTACATACAAATAATCATTCCCCTGATACCTGATTTTTAAATAATCCTTTGTTACACCTTCCACAACCAGTTTCTCGATGCCAACGTATTCACCTATTCCATGACTTTGATGTACCACATAATCCCCTATACTAAGGTCAGTAAAGGCTTTTATTCTGTTAGGAGACTTATGTTTTTTGGCCTTGCCGACTTTTTTATCCTGACCGAATATTTCTTTATCACTAATAACAACCAAATGTATAAGCGGATATTCAAAGCCCTTATTAAGGCTCCCATGCGTTATGACTATACTGCCACTCTGTATGCTGTTGTCAATATCCGATGAATAGATTGCCCCCATTCCCATATCATTCAATGAAGCGGCAAGCTTTTCACCTCTGTTTTTAGTCCCTGATAATATGACGATTCTATACTTTTTTTCCCTCCACGCCTTCAAATCTTCTATCAAAAACTCCATTTTGCCATGAAAGGAATGAAGCGTCTTTGTGGTTAAGCTAATCAGCTTTTTGGCTCTGTAGTCAGGACTGGAATGGGATAATGCACTCAACCCGACAAGTACCTTTTCGCATGCTTGCTTAATAATCTCATGATAGGACAGGAGGCTTCCCCGTGACTCTTCAATTAACAGTCCTTTTTCAAGCATTGTTTTCATTGTCTCATTAAATTCATATTCCACTGTTTCAGAGCGTGTCTTTATTCTGGTTGGTTCATCCAAAAACAGGATTGCATCTTCATCAAAGTATTGCAGTATAGTAGAACTTTCCGTATATATAAAAGATAAATATTTGTCCAAAGAATAAAAATAATGCTGCTGCTGAATTTTATCGATATCACCTTTTATATGGGATATGGCTTCATGAATAATCTCTTTATTGTTGGATTTGGTTAATTTCCCTTCCAGCTTTTTTACAGCCTTTTTCAATTTATTGACCAAGTCTTCCGCTTGGCTGTTATTATAAATAATCTCTTTGGAAGGTCCTACAAATACCTTGTCGGCCTTTTGTACGGATAACTGGGTAATAACATCAAATTCCCTGATGGAGTCAATCTCATTATCAAAAAATTCCATTCGGTAAGCACATTCAGAAACCATCGGAAAAATATCTATAATTCCTCCCCGAATACTGAACTGTCCTCTGCCTTCCACCGTATCCACTCTCTGATACCCCATAATAGTAAAATCCTCAATTATTTGTTCAATATCATATGCTCCTCCCAGCTCAAATACCCTTACATAGTCCAAATATGTTTCCTTCGGCATTATAAGCTGCTGCAGTGCATCAATGGTACTTACCAGAATGACTTCGCGGCTGTTCCTGCACAGAATATCAAGCACACTCATCCTCTGCTGTAAAATGTCCGTACTGGAAGCTTCAACATCATAGAAAATAAACTCCCTGGCCGGAAACAGCTTTACCTTGTCACCGGCAAAAAAACTCAGGTCTTCATATACTTTTTTGGCTTGTGCATCATTATACGTCACCACTATACACGGCCTTTGTGTGTGTTCATACACAGAATATATCAGATGTGCTTTTTGTGATTCGGCAGTGCCAATGATATTAACAGGTGAATGATTGGTCCTTATACTCGATAGCAAAACATTATATTCTTCCATGTCCGTTAAAAAATCTGCAAAACCTTTCATATTAACCTCCGCAATTGCGATATGCAACCCTTCCTGCCCCGCGCTAATTAAATTTATTCATAGCATGGTTGATTCCTGCCGATAAAATTACGGCAACTGCATCAGCAGCCTTTTTTACAGCTTCTGTTATGACCTCTTGCTCCTCTTTTTCAAACCTGCCCAATACATAGTCTGCAAGGTCATAATCGGCATGTGAAGGTTGTCCTACACCTATCTTAATTCTTGGGAAAACATCAGAATTTAACTGATAGATAATAGATTTTATTCCATTATGCCCACCGGCACTTCCTTTTGCTCTTATTCTCAGTTTGCCTGTTTCAAGACTAATATCGTCATATATTATAATTATATTTTCATTCGGTATTTTATACCACTCCTTAATGTCCCTTACACTTTCACCGCTAAGATTCATATATGTCTGCGGTTTTACCAGAATCACTTTTTCTCCTTGTATTATTCCTTCGCCAAGAATTGCCTTGAACTTAACCTTGTTGATATTAATTTTATATAATGCAGATAAATAATTGATTACCTCAAACCCAATATTGTGCCGGGTGCCTGCATATTTGCTGCCCGGATTTCCAAGACCGACAATAACATACATTGCATATAACTCCTTTTCTTATATCTGTCAAATAACAAAAAGAAAGCAGGAAGCTGCTGCATACAAACTCCCCACTGTCATTCCAAAATTCTGCAAGTCAGATAAACAACGTACTTACAGACAAATCTTCATAGATTCTTTCAATTGCTTCTGCAAATACAGGCGCAACAGAAAGCACCTTAATTTTATCAATCATTTTATCTTCAGGCAATTGAATCGTATCAAGAATCACCAGCTCCTTAATCGGTGATTCCTGAATCCTCTCAATAGCAGGACCGGATAATACACCATGTGTACAGCAAGCATACACCTCTTTTGCACCGCGCTCCATTAATGCTTTTGCACCTTGAGTAATAGTACCCGCAGTATCAATCATGTCATCTACAAGAATTACCTTCTTATCTTTAATGTCACCAATAATATTCATAACCTCCGCAACATTTGCCTTTGGCCTTCTTTTATCAACGATAGCCAGCGGTACATCCAGACGCTCCGCAAAGCTTCTTGCTCTGGTAACACTGCCCAGATCAGGTGAAACGACTACCACATCTTCTTTATCTCCATCAAATTTATTGGCATAATAGGGACTTAAAATTGGTGCACCAAGAAGATGGTCCACAGGTACATTGAAGAATCCTTGAATCTGTGGAGCATGAAGATCCATTGTTAATACACGGTCTGCCCCTGCAGTTGCAATCAAGTCGGCAACCAGCTTAGCAGAAATCGGATCTCTTGCCTTTGCCTTTCTGTCCTGACGAGCATATCCAAAGTAAGGTATTACGGCAGTTATCCTACCTGCTGATGCTCTTTTAAATGCATCAATCATAATCAGAAGCTCCATCAGATTGTGGTTTACCGGATAGCATGTCGGCTGAATTACGAAAACATCAGAACCTCTGACCGTTTCACCGATATTTACATATATTTCTCCATCACTGAAAACCCCCACTTTTGAATCGCCTATCGGAACTCCCACAATTTCAGCAATTGCACGTGCCAACTTGGGATTTGCATTTGCAGTAAATATTTTAATATTTTTACCGTGCGTTATCATAAGTACACCCCTTCTTAATTTTTCATTAATTGTAATATTATTTCTCAAAAATTTAAAAATTTATTCATTCGTTTTATGTTTTTTTACCCAGCCTTCTTTGATTACCTGACGGCTTCTTGCAATGGCTAAAGAATTTTCAGGAACTTCATCGGTAATTGTTGAACCGGCTGCTATGTATGCATTCCTATTAACAACCACCGGAGAAACCAGATTGGTATTGCAGCCAATAAAAGCATTGTCACCTATAATCGTCTTATGCTTTTTAATTCCATCATAATTCACGGTTACTGTGCCACAACCAAAATTTACATTTTTACCGACTTCAGAATCACCTACATAAGTTAGATGGGATACCTTAGTATTATCACCTATGATTGAATTTTTTATTTCTACAAAATCGCCTACCTTTACATTTTTTCCGATTCTGCTTCCCGGTCTCAGATAGGCAAACGGTCCTACATGTGTGCCTTCATCAATAAAGCTGTCGATAACTACTGAGCTTTTGACTTCAACATTACGTTCAATTGTTGAATTCACAAGGTTGGTTTGAGGACCGATAATACAATCTTCTCCGATTACCGTATTCCCTTCAATTATACAACCAGGAAGGATAACGGTATCATTTCCGATTCGAACATCAGGGCCTATATATGTGTTAGCTGGATCGACAATAGTAACTCCCTGTTCCATATGCATATTCAGTATCTTTCTTCGCATTATAGCTTCAACTTCTGCAAGCTGAATACGATTGTTTATACCTAATAATTCCGTTGAGTCATCCATTGTAATGGCTCCTACTTTTTGACCGTTATTTATTAATATTTCTATCGTATCTGTAAGATAGTATTCGCCCTGGGAATTGTTGTTGCTTATTTTGCTTAGAGAATCCAATAGACTGCTGATCGTAAAACAATACATTCCAGAATTGATTTCATTGACAGCTCTTTCTTCTTCCGTTGCATCCTTATGCTCAACAATCCTTACAACATGACCGGCTGAATCTCTTATCACTCTTCCATAACCGGTTGCATCGTCCAGCTTTGTTGTGATAATTGTTGCAGCATTATTCTGATGAATATGATATTCAAATGCTCTTTTTATTGTTTCGCTTTTGATGAGAGGAGTATCTCCATTTAAAATTATGACATGACCTTGTCTGCCCTGTATTGCAGACTGTGCTTGCAACACTGCATGACCAGTTCCTAATTGTTCCTTTTGAAGTGCAAACCGAACACCTTCACCCATAAATTCCATGACCTGCTCTGCTTTATGTCCTACAACTACTACACTGTTCCGTATACCCGCATTTTGTACAGCATCATAAACCCATTGGATAAGTTCCTTGCCGCATACCTTGTGAAGAACTTTAGACTTTTTTGATTTCATTCTTTTGCCTTCACCTGCAGCAAGTATTATTGCGGATAAATCTTCCACCAAAAACACCGCCTTCGTTAAATTTTTACCGTTATTATTCTCTCATGTTTCAATTGATTTTTCAACCCCCAATTATGAGTAAAAATAAAAGCAATAGAAAAACAGAAAACTTTCTATTGCCTTTATTTTTCGGAATAATTTTACATCATTCATTTCAAAGATAATGCATAATTTCATGAAAAATATCGGATAAAGGCACTTGCACATCCGCCAGTCCTGCCTCATAAACTACTTTGGGCATACCATATACGATGCAGGATTCTTCTGCCTCAACAATAATCCTCCCGTTATATTTTTTCAC
>Ga0134097_1001203_pt1 | contig 20448 bp, 20 predicted proteins | sample 8_3taG_FD_94450 | JGI IMG/M metagenome (GOLD analysis project Ga0134097, IMG submission 94450) | Switchgrass degrading microbial communities from high solid loading bioreactors in New Hampshire, USA - 8_30_10_142_A2 metaG | ecosystem: Engineered > Bioreactor > Semi-continuous > Anaerobic >... | reverse complement strand
TTACGCTCGCCCTTGACATCCTCCAACAGAATGCATAAATGTTATAATTATACAAAAATAAAGAAAGGAGAACCTAACTTAGAAAAGCTAAAAAATTGTCTTGACAAGTGGGGGCATTATACCGGGCTATGTATCCGCGATTGAAGATTTTCTGCCAGGCAGCGCGAAAATACCACCTAAGGTATTTATACCGAAGCCCAAAGGAACAGAGCCTGAAAAATATGCCTGGGAGGAAGACTGATGAATTTTAAAAAGCACACGGCATTTATGATTGATTTCATCTCGGATTTCGTAAATGGCGAGTTAGAGCGTTATTTTTTTGATTTGGATTACTCCGCCTATGTGATAGAGCATTTTCCCCATATGGAGCTTGAAAACAGCAGATTAGCGGAAAGGTTTGCTTATACTGTAGATCGGGCATATGAGCGCGGAACTGATCTTGGTCTGTCAGATGAAGAGTTTAGGGTTGAAATCTCCAACGCTCTTGATGAATGGCTGGGCAGAAAGAGCCTGACATAATTTAAATGAACAGGTCTGACAGTGTTTGACGCTTACCAAGATACAGGTTCCCAGGGATCGAAAAGGTGAATTTGAGCCCAAGGTTATACCAAAATACCAGTGTAATGTATCCGGTATTGAAGAAAAGGTTATTGCCCTCAATGCCAGAGGTATGTCTACAAAGGCATTGAAGAACAAATTCAGGAGATTTATGGCATCAGTCTTTCAGCTGAATAGGCCTTATGACTGCTGCAACGATTCTTGCTGAAGTAGGTGATTTCTCTGCATTCCAGAAGCCCAATAAACTTATGGCATACTTTGGGATAGATCCTTCAGTAAAGCAATCAGGTAAATTTGAAGGCACCCAGAACAAAATGTCCAAAAGAAGTTCACGCTTTTTAAGGAGAATCCTATACACCAGTGCCCTTGCCAATATCCATAAAAAATGTAACGGAGAACTTAACAACCCGGTGCTATACGAATACTATCAAAAAAAGTGTGTTAGCAAGCCTAAGAAAGTTGCTCTTGGTGCAGTCATGCACAAGCTTATAAGTATTATATTTGCTGTTCTTAGGGATAAAAAGCCTTTTGAGTTAAAAACACCTGAAGAACATGCAAAACAGCTTGTAATAAAGAATAAAGCGGCTTAACTTAATATGCTTGGTAATTAGTTTTCTCCAAAACAAAGAGGGTCTATCCGCTATCCTCAAAAACTCGGACACCTCTTTCACATAATATAATTTAGTTGCTTCCATTGGTAAAATACACTTTTGGCACAGCTTAAAGCGACGGACTTATTCTATAGTTCTTTTCTAAATGTATACTGTTCTTTAACTTTCTTATAACCAACTTTTTCATAAAAAACATGTGCTTCTTTTCTGGTTGAACCGCTCCTCACACTTATTTTAGTACATCCTTTATCACTAGCCCATTTCTCAACACTATCTAACAAATGCTTCCCAACACCTTTCCTTCTATATTGTTCATCTACAATCAAACCACCAAGTTCAACCTTAAAGTCAGATTCTAAGATCTGACATATATATGCATGGATCCAACCAATTACATTGTTTTGTGAGGACTCAGCAACATATATTACATGATTTTCATCTAAATTGATTTTATTTAAACGATATTCTATTTCATCTTCTGTAGATGGATAACCAAGCTGCCCGCAAAGATTAGAAATACTAGCACAATCCCTATTTTCAGCCACCCTTATAATAAAATTATTCTCTTCTCCAAACATTTTAACTCTCCTTTACATGTCAATATTAAAAAAAGATATTTTCTATAATACCTTGTAGCAATTTATAGACTGAAAATCCAATTGTTTTCTCAAAAAACTCTTTTATTTCAAATATTTTCTTCCTCTTCATTACTGTATAATTATTTGTTCCATATTTTAAAATGCTGCATTCACCATTCGTTTTTCGAAAAGACAAAAGCCTGACGATAAAGCTAAACAATCACATAATTGAATAAATAATTGTACTCATCCATTTCTAAACTACGTAGGAAATCATTTACATGATTATACTCACATTTTATTATAGTCTAATTTACTGTACACTGCATTTATTCATTATAGTGAAATGCATGTGTTATGCATATCCTTGCTGCGTCAGGAAATCCTTCATTAACCAAGAAATTGTACCCATCAATTGTATGTCGAGTATATGTTTTACCTTCTCTGCAGCCAATATCATGAAGTAACCCTAAAATATATGCACTTTCTCCGTTTAGTTTCAAATGATATTCCGATATTTTTTCTGCACACAAAGCGGTATTGATTGAATGTTGATCCAATTACCCGGATTCATTCTTTCTGCTTCAAGCAAATTCTTTTTGCTTCATTTCTTGAAGTTTATCATATAATTGCACCTCAAATTTTAAACATTATTAAAACGAACTGGTTCTTCTAAAACAAATAAAAAATACAACTTATTCGAATAAAATAGGTGTTAAAAACTGCTTAGATTTTATTATCGCTTCCTCTACATTTACGAATCCATCTTCTATTTCAATAGATATTACTCCATTATACCCAATTGATTTTAGAGAAGTTAATACCTTTTTCCAGTTAACATCCCCCCAGCCAGGTATCCTAAACCTAAACCCCCTATTTTGTCTGTTTAAATCTCCATGAGACATCCACCCTGAAATAGATAATCTATTTGTAAACTCGATATCTTTCCCATGAAAATTAAAAACTTTTGCGCCTAAGCGCTCAATTGCAATCGATGGGTCTACACCTGACAGTATCAAGTTTGAAGGATCAACACAAAAACCAAAGCAACTTGCATTAAAAAGCTCACTAATTTCCTCTGCAGTCTCAAGATTATATGCTATCTGTTGTAGCCCAATCTCATGTGCAAATTTAACTCCAAGCTTATCATAGTATTCAAGAATAGGAATCCATCTGCTTTTCGCAATTTCTTTTTGCTTATTCCATCCTTCTTTATAAGGCCAAGGATACCATTGAGAGAAGTCGCATACCCCTAATAAACCCACTACTACCGGTATATCATAATCATGTGCTACCTGAGCAGCTAATTTGGCCCTTCGTACACCAAAGCTTATTTGTTCTTCTTCATTACCATTGTAAAAATGCTTGGTAGCTTCCCCATGAGGACCTAAAACTAATTGGGAATCACGATGAATTGATAAGGCTGTTATATTCAAATTAAATTGTTGCAGCCAACCCATGTATTTCTCTTTATAATCTAACTGCATGGCAGAATCCAAATCAAGATGAAGACTTCCACGGTTTGCTGTTATTTCTATATTTTTTATTTGATGCTGACTAATAGCTTCAAAAGCCTTCTCAGCAGCAATGTTTTGATATACTCTAGTAAAAATTCCAATCTCCATTATTTCTTTATTCCTCCAATAACATCTTTAAGTATAGAAAATGTTTCCTCTATTTGCTCCTTTGTTACAATTATTGGTGGTTTCAGGACTAATTTGTTATTGTATCTTCTTATGAATAAACCTTTTTCTAGTGCTTTATTAAAAATATTTTCAGCTAATTTATCTGAACTCATTGTAGTATTGTCTTCAAACTCAATGCAGTGTATTAATCCTATTCCTCTAATTTGAAATTTAACACAAGCTATATTTTGCAATTCTTCTAGAGCCTTCCTTATAACATTTTCTTTTTCCTCAATATGAAAATCGACTGATTGAAGTATTGATAAGGTTGCATATGCAGCAGCACAAGACAAGGCATGTCCGCCATTTGTAAAATCAGCTTCATTATAATCGAGAACATCCTTAAGTTTTTCTGTCACTAAAACTCCTGCTAATGGATGTCCACCCGATAATCCTTTACCTAACGTAATAATATCAGGAGACAATTCAAAATACTTTGCAGCAAACAAGTTCGGTACCCATCCGAAACTTTGATTTTCATCCAAAATAAACAAAACACTATACTCATTTGCTATAGAATTAAGTGCTTGCAAATAGGACTTTGTTTCATCCGTAACCAATACACCAGCATTAACCATAATTGGATCGACAAGAATTGCTGCAATATTTCCATGATGTTTTATTACTCGGGATATTTCTTTGAGAGTATCCTTGTAATCACCTTTTACTTTATATTTAGGCGTATGTACAAAAACAACATCTTCTGTATTGCCGGCAAGTGTCCTGGGATCTCTACCATAACCTCGAAGTTGTATGGTCTGAGTAGTTTGCCCAGTATGTGCGTTATGAAAAGAAATAATTCCAGTTTTACCAGTGTACTTTCTTGCTATTTTAACACTTGTTTCATTAGCATCTGAGCCATCACACATTTTTATATTAACCCTTTTTAACCCAGACGGAGCTATTTCTGCAATTTTCTCTACAGTTTTAAAATATTGTACTGTTCCAAATCTGCTTGATGCAAAAGTAAGTGTTTTTGCTTGATCTACAACAGCATCAACGATTGCCGGATGGCATTGGCCAAGCAATAAATTTAGCGTTTGACTTGAAAAATCTATGTATTTTTTCCCATCGCAATCCCAAAAATATATACCTTCTCCTTTGGCTATTGGCAAAGAATTTCCAATAGGTAAAGTGTTGCTAGTTAAATATTGAGAATAATGTTTAATAAAATCAGACATCTAATTCCCTCCATCCATTTAATGCTTAAATTATATAAAAAATTACTTGCAGCCTAAATCATTTTACTTTAAGTCCGTATTATACAAAATTTACATGTGGAGGTTGTGGCTGCGTTAGGTAACTAAGAAATTTATTAGTATTATAATAAAGGCAGGACAACTTACATTCTTTTACATCAAGTAGTTGTCTGTTCTCCCAAATTTCCTTAAATGACTTTTCATACAAATTACCATATGATGTTTCCATATTTACGCGATTCTCTACACAAGGTAAAACATCTCCTGTTGTCCAAACACATGCATTAAACTGTTGAAGGTGGCAGCAATCGAAATCCTTAACAGCTGTATCCAGATAATGAATAGGCTGAACTAAGCCCTCCTTTGCCACATAACGATTGGCAATTGTAATAACACGAAAATTATCATCTGAAAGTTTTTCAGCTTTCTCCATCAACTGTTCACATTCCTTCCATATATCAGTAAGTGATTGACTAATCCTATTCCCCAGCCTGAAAGGTGTAAAACGTACATGATCAAATCCAATATCTTTTGCCCAGATTGCAAAGTCCAATATTTCATGATAATTCTTTTCAGTTATAACAAACGATGCTCCAACTACTCCTTGAACTTTTTTACAAAGTAATCGATACATATCCTCACTTGGAGGTTCTACTTTGCTTACTTCCTTATATACTTCTTTTGAGTAGGCATTTACACTGACTCTAATCCAAGTAGCAAATGACAAACTATCAATTATATCTTCACTTAGTCCAAGACCATTAGTTGGCATACCAAGTTCAAACCCCATTTCTCGAATAGTATCAATTATAAGTTTAAAATCTGGATGTACTGTAGGCTCACCACCTCCTGCAAGTTCAACCGCTTTTCCTCCAAGTTCACCAAAATCTTTAAGTAATTTCATAATTATCTCTGTCTCAAGAGTTTCCTTATACTGCTGATTCGCTTCAGCCTCCCAACAAAAATGACATTTTCTATTACATCTATTTGTCGGAATAATTTTTAAAAGTACAGGTGTAATCATCTTACCATCACGTAACTGCTCTATTTTATCCATATGGTGAACTGCTTTCCACGGGCTATAATACATTAAAATACCTCCCCAGTACAATATAGTTATAATCAATTAGTAGACAAACATCTACTATAGTTACCAAATCTTAATACTTAACATAACATCAAACTATCCTTTCTAAACATCAAGCAAGTCAATCGGCTTCCCACCTTAGCCACCTGCCAGTATTTGGCTGGCCTGCACCTTGACAAACATGTATAATAGCTTTCGGACACGGAGGGTTGATCGGATCCCCCCTGGGACGGCTCCTTCGGGAGACGACTACCCGTAGTTTAGACTGTCGATCCATTCCAGTAAGTTTACATGATTTGGCTGGTTGAGGCCGGCTATTTAGCTGCTTCCTCGTGTCACATGCTAGGTTGCCTACTTACAGGAGTAGGAATGGATGCTCCATCGTCCAATAATTATAATAAAGGAGGCTTTTTATGAACCAGATTCCCGTTGCCGGGATTGATGTGGGTAAGCGGTTCTCAGAGATGGCACTCCTCTCGCCTTTTAACGAGGTCTTTGCCCGCATCCGGATTAACCATGATGCATATTCCAATTTTGACAGAGCCTTTGAACTCCTTAGAAAAGCAGAAAAGGAGTTTGGGGGCAAAGCCTGTCGTCGTCATGGAATCCACCGTCCATTACCACAAAATCCTTTTCCAAACCCTTAGTAAGAATGGATATGAGGTTTGTGTCATAAACCCCATCCAATTTGATTCTATCAAAAATATCCGGGTTAGGAAAGTAAAAAACGATAAAGTGGATGCAAGAAGGATTGCCTTGCTCTATCGTTTCGAACAGCTTAAGACCACCAACATTCCTGACGAAGACGTTGATTGCCTAAGGAGCCTTTGCCGTCACTACTACAAACTCTCAGACCAACTTACTGCATACAAGAACAGACTCCTTAGTATTGTGGACCAGATTTTTTTAAGCTTTACCGAGGTCTTCAAGGATCTCTCTTCGTGTACTGCACTGGCACTCCTTGAAAAGTATCCTACTCCAGAGGATATCCTTAACGCTAATCGGGAGGAGTTAATTTCCCTGATCCAGAAAACTGCCAGGAAAAATGTAAAATGGGCTACCGGCAAGTACGAAATGCTCTGCACTAAGGCTCGCAACTTCAAGCCTTTAAGTATTAACTCAATCGCAAATGCTGCTATGCTTAAAGCCAACATCGCTATGATAAAGACTTTGATGGCATCATTGGATGCAGCACTTGAGGCAGTTCTTAAGCTTTTAGAAGAAGATGCTAAAAAGCCTATGCCGGTTTTATCCTTGACTATCGAATTACTTTGCTCCATCCCTGGTATCGGACTTCTCACTGCAGTTACCATTGTTGCTGAAATTGGGGATTTCAGTGCGTTTGCCAAACCGGACAAGCTGGTCGCTTACTTCGGTATCGATCCCTCCGTTACACAATCTGGCCAATTCGAAGGCACTGAAAACAAGATGTCTAAACGAGGTCCCAGGTTGCTTAGAAGAGTAATCTTCACACCTGCTCTGGCTAATGTATGCAAGAAACGCAATGGTCAGGAACACAACCCGGTATTATATGAATTCTACAGAAAAAAGTGCCTTAGCAAGCCTAAAAAGGTAGCTTTAGGTGCTGTAATGCATAAATTGGTGGCAATTATCTTTGCTGTCCTCAGGGATAGAAAACCGTTTGTATTAAGGAGACCTGAAGAACATGCCAAAATGCTTGCAGCAAAGAATTTAGTGGCCTAATACATATATGCCCAATGTTTAGTTTTCAATGTTCAACCGACCGGCTATTTTATGTTTACTATCAATAGGTGGTTTTATTGCTATGCCATTATTTAAGATCTGTTTTCCGAAATATTTTCCGAAAAATTTTCGATAAACCTATTGACAACAATTAGCTGGCCTAAATAAAATTCCTATGTGGTGCATCTTTATCAATAAGATAGTTCATAAATATATTTTTATCACGTCTTAAACAAGGAAAATTACAATCTTTAACTTCTAAAGGCGAGCGCGAAAACCAGACATCCTTAAAGCGACCATTATATATATTTCCAACAGCATATCCAGGTATACCCTGGGTCTCGCAGCAAGGATAAATATTCCCATTAGTCCAAATAAACGCAGTAAACTGTTGTAGAATGCACTTTTCAAATGGCTTATGTAAAATCCCCTGAGCACCAACCCTTGATTTTGGACAAAATACTTTAAATTTTGGAGATGACAGTTCTTTTACTTTAACCAGTTGTTCTTCCACCTCTCCCCAGTAAGGAGCTAATATATCTGGATGTTCTGGTAACTGAACAGGATTTAGCCATACATAGTCAAACCCAATTTCCTTACTTTTTAATGCAAAATCATATATTTGATTATAATTATATTGTGTTATTACTAATGATGCACCAACAACAACATTAGTTTCATTACATAGTCTATAAATTGGTTCGAAGTCAGGCATCTTAGATTTACGTATCGACTGATAAGTTTCTGTATCAAAGGAATCCAGACTAATACGTATCCATGTGGCAAAGGATAATTCATCAACATCAAGCCGAGCACCGTTTGTAAATACACCTAATTCTAGCCCTAGCTCTCTTATTTTCCTAGTAATTACATAGAAATCTTTATGTACTGTCGGCTCACCCCCACCAGCTAATGTGATGGCCTTCACACCAATATCTTTAGCATCCTTTAATAACTCTAATAAGACTTGAGTATCAAGTTTTTCATCACATTTATTTTGTTCACTTACGTAACAATAGCAACAACTATGATTACAAGCATTAGTAAGAGCAATTTGCAAATGAACAGGTGGTATTAATTCTCCTTTCTTTAGTAAATCAATTCGTTCAGGAAAGTGAGAAGCTTTCCATGGACTATATTCATCAAATAAAGCTGTCATTTTCGCAACCTCCCAAATATATCATACATTTTTATAAATACACAAGCTAATAATTAAATACTGGCAATTTCTTTCCTTATTATTTTAATAATTTGTGTTGCATATTGCTCAATTTCCTCTTGGTTTTCACCTTCTATCATAACTCTTACTAAAGGCTCACTTCCAGAAGCCCGCACCAGTACACGTCCCTTATTTCCAAGTTTAACCTTTATAGATTCAACTAAACTTTTTACCGATGATCTATACTCCCAATTTCCATAATGTTCAACATTATAAAGCACTTGGGGAAACTTTCGAATAGAGTTCCTTAACTTACTCAATTTTATATTCTCAAACTGAGTAATAGCTATCAAACGCAAAGCTGCTAACACTCCATCTCCGGTTGTACTATAATCAGAAAAAATTATGTGCCCAGACGGTTCTCCCCCCAATAAGCTACTTAATTTTCTCATCTCTTGTACAACATTTCTATCTCCTACAGAAGTATGACAAATATTAACCCCGATATTCTCAAGGGCAACTTTGAGTCCAATATTACTCATGATTGTTGTTACAACAGGCTTATTTTCTAATAAATTATTTTTTTGAAAATATCTTGAATATATATACAACAGGTGGTCTCCATCAACCTCATTCCCTGTTTCATCAACAGCAATCAAACGGTCAGCATCTCCATCAAATGCTAGCCCTAAATCAGCATTTTGCTTTAGAACTTCTTGACGCAATTTAAATGTATCAATTGAACCACAATTGTTATTAATGTTGATACCATTTGGTGTGTTATTAATAGCAATGACATCAGCCCCAAGTTCACTAAACAACTTAGGCGCTATATCATAAGAAGCGCCATTTGCACAGTCCAATACTACTTTCAAACCATTTAAGTTGTAATTACCCGTAGACTTTAGATAGTTGACATATATTTCAGTACTATCGTTAAACTGTTCAATTGCAGTACCGATGCTTTCGGTATGGATTTCGTAACTTATATTAGAAAGAATTATTTCTTCAATTTTACATTCTTCTTCATTAGTTAGTTTATAACCAGATTTATCAAAGACTTTTAGTCCATTATAATCATAAGAATTATGCGACGCAGTAATCATAATTCCTGCATTTGCGTTATAAAACTTGGTTAAAAAGGCTACTGCAGGCGTTGGCATAATTCCAATACGTATTACATCAATGCCAACTGACAATAAACCAGCTACAAATGCAGACTCTAACATTAATCCAGACTTACGTGTATCATAACCTACTACTACCTTAGGATTTTCGATACCTTGTTTACGTAGATAATAGCCAAAACCAGATGCTATTTTTAACATAAAATCAGGTGTTAGAAACTTACCAACAATCCCGCGAATACCGTCAGTACCAAACAATTCACTCAAATTTATCAGCCCCTTTACTAAATATGCTTTTAAAACAATCGTTTTTAGCTAACATTTCTTTATTTCTTTAGCTTCCGGCATAAGTTTCTTTCAATTTCTATTAAGCTTAACAATTACCCATTTTGTTCCCTCTTCATAGTTTAGCTTTTCAAAGATATAATAATTTGTTAATTATTATGACAATACTAGCACAAAGCCGTTTAATCTTGTCAGTCAACTGTTTGTATAGTCATAAAGTATTTTCGTATAGCCTGAACAGTTTCGACTATAGATTCAAACAAGTGTTTATGGGTTAAATATTTTTCCAAAGGTGTTTAATCGAATTCAATTCAGAACTGTAAGGGGGTAGATACTTAATAGTTATATTCTTTAACAAATTCAACAACTCCATTACACTTTTGGTATGATGATATCTTACATAATCAAGGATCAATACGACCTTCTTATTAACATAATGTTCAGACAGCTTATTTTAAAAATCCTTAAATCTATCTGTATTACCGGCTGATGTTGAATAATGTACTTTGCCATTGACAGGGTCTACTGTACCAAACATCACGATTCTTTCTCTGGAGCTGGAACTATCTGTCACTATGATGGATGTTTGCCCTTACGTGACCATTTTAAAGTTGTAGTAGACTCATCCGTAAATATCTCTTCATTTCATAGAGTATTATGGTATCACATCCGATTTGACAAGAAGACCTTTCAATTCTTCCTTATACTGTTCCTGCATCTCTTTCTTGGCATTCCGACTCTGTTTTTAGGTCTTTGCAAAGTAAACCCCAGTTTATGGACTAAATCTTATAAGCTTGATGCTTTATAGTTGATGCCCAATTGCTTGCTTATCCATTTTTTAATAGGGGCGTCCAGTTACTTTTATTTTATCCGTATTCATAGGGTAATATTTGTAAAGCCTCAATTACAGCTTGCTCCTGCTCTGGCGACAAATAGCTGCCCCGGTTGCTGCAACAAGTATCTATAAGCCCTGCTATAGCAAGTTCATTAAATCAATGCACCCATTTGCGTGCATTGGTATCTGCCATATGAATACTTTGGCTACTTCGATACTTGGCTTTCCATCCCATGTTTATAGCATGGCAAGCATTCTTGTCCGAAGTTTTGCGTCATTGCAGTCCTTATAGAAGCTTCAAGTTCTTCGTATATGATGTAATTGTTATTTATCTCAAGTTTTCTTCTACTCATAATATTAGAGCCTTTCTTAACTAATGCTCCGATATTATATGATAATATAGCTTTATGCAGTAATATAGCTTTATACATGTAATATCCTGTGATTATATTTATTAAAGCCAAACTATAAAAAATCTGGGGTATCCTGAATGTTGGATTGAAAAAATAAAGTATGTATTGCATAATTGCTCACAGGGCTAGTAAAAATATTCTAAGGGAGACTTTAGAAACGGAAATTATTGTATATGCAGATTCAATGGTACACTTTGATAATATAAACTTGTTTTTCTATTATCCTTTTGTTAATAATAAGCTATGCCCCCTAACTTACAACATTTTCCTATGGAATAAATTCAATAGGAGCTTCCTCTTTATATCCAAAATAATATGCTAGAGCGTTAACTATACGTTCTGAAGCTTTACCATCTCCAAAAGGATTTTTAGCGCTAGCCATACGCATATATTCTTTTGAGTCAGTTAAAAGCCTATATGTATACTCATATATATCTTTCTCCTTAGTTCCACATAGAGCAGTAACACCGGATTCTACCCCTTCAGGACGCTCAGTAGTTTCACGCATAAGTACTAACGGCTTATTAAAAACTGGACACTCTTCCTGGAGTCCACCTGAATCACTCATCACTAAATACACTCTGGCCATGAGATTAATCATATCACGATATTCTAGAGGGTTAAGCAACATGATGCGTGGATGACCAGAAAGAATAGATTTAGCGGTCTCTTGCACAATTGGACTCAGATGTACAGGATAAACAATCATCACATCAGAGAACTCATCAGCTATGTGGCGCATTGCCCTAAACATTTGATTCATCGGTTCTCCATAATTTTCTCTCCTGTGAGCAGTAGCAAGAATAATTCTTTTACTGTAATCCAATTTATTAAGAACCTCTTCACGGAAACAATATTCTGCCTGGTAAATAGCCATTGCAGCATCAATCTGCGTCTGCCCAGTAACAAATATTCGATTTGGTTCAACTCCAATATTTAAAAGGTTTTCCTTGTTTGATGGTGTAGGTGCAAAAAGTATATCTGCTACTGAATCAGTAATTATTCGATTTATTTCTTCTGGCCATGGATTATACTTTTTAAATGAACGCAAACCAGCTTCAACATGTGCTAAAGGTATTTTATTATAGCATGATGCAAGTGTAGCACTTACTGTTGTTTGGGTATCTCCATGAACTAGTACTAAATCAGGATTCTCCTTTTTAACAATCTCATCAAGGCCTTTTAATGCAGTAGATACTATATATGAAAGAGTTTGCTGTTCTTTCATAATATCTAGATTTATATCCGGCTCAAAGCTAAAAGCTTCTAATGCTTGATATAATTGCTCCCTATGCTGACCTGTAACTACTACAATAGTTTCAAACCATTTTGAATTACTTTTTAAAGTTTGAACAACTGGACCCATTTTTGTTGCTTCTGGCCTTGTACCAAATATAACCATAATCTTTTTTCTTTTACTTTTCTCCACTAAAACATCATCCCTTCTATTTGATCAGTTTCAATAAAATATTACTGCAATAATATATTATACATCTACCAACAAGTAGTCAATGTTTATACTCAAATCTCATTCTGCATAGAAATGACTTGTTCAATTAGAACTTTTTGTTTATTAGGCATACCCACAGGCCATTGTCCAACTTTAAAGAAACCGTATTCAGAAACTTCAGCACTAGGACGAAATTCCCCATTGATAAACCTACCACACATAAGTATATCTATTCTATGTGGGTCTGAAGTATAACTAGCTTTTACAACTTTATCTATGGAGATTCTCAAGCCAGTTTCTTCATATACTTCACGCTTCAATCCATCCCAAGGCTGTTCATAATTCATCCATCCGCCCGGTATCCCCCAAGGTTCATCTCTATATGTATGACGTAATAATAATATTTCCCCTCTATCATTTACAACAATACCTAACACTGCCACAAGAAAATGGTGATTTGTATGCCAAATAATAAAGTTCTTTAAAAACTTAGGTAAAGGAATCCTCCAAAGCAATACCGCTAAAGACTTTGGTATAATTTTTGAAATATCAAACACATTAATTCACTCACCCTTATTCGATCTATATTTAGAATCTATATAATATTACTTTTAAGCTCGTTAAGTGCATCAATAACTTCTGTTTCTTCAATATCATTTACAATAACTACCTGCCCCAAATTAGAGCATGGAAGTACAAAATATATATTCCCGTCCCTTATCATCTTAATAATAGACATTGCTTGATATATTCTATCTGCTGTAATACGACTATATATAGGAAGTCCTATCTGTCTAAGTATACCTATAATACGCTCTGCAATCACACTATTGCATATGCCCCTGCGTAAAGAAATCTTAGTTGCTACAGCCATTCCTATGGCTACTGCTTCTCCATGGCGTATTCTTCGGTAAGCTTCCTCTTTTTCAACAGCATGTCCAACCGTATGTCCAAAGTTCAAAGGTCTTTTTAAATTCATCTCATAGGGATCTGGTTTTAATAGCTCAACCTTCAGTTTTGATGCTTTTGATATAATCTTCTCCAATGTATCAATATCCTTTTTAAGAATATTTGTAACATTTTTTTCTATAAAATCAAATAGATTACTATCTGCTATTATAGCTATTTTAATGACTTCCGCCATTCCACTTCGAATATCACGCAGTGATAAAGTTTTTAACAAACTTGGATCTGTATATACCTTATTAGGATGATAAAAAGCACCAACCAAGTTTTTTCCCGCAGGATGATTTACTGCTACCTTACCACCGATTGAACTATCCACTTGAGCAAGCAAGGAAGTTGGAACATTAATATAAGGAATTCCCCGCATATATGTAGCAGCAACAAACCCAACAGTATCTATTATCATTCCTCCACCGAAAGCAAGTAAAACTGACCGTCTTCTGGTTTGTAACTCTAATAATTGCTTATAAAGGTTTTGAGCAGTATATAAAGATTTAGTTCTTTCCCCAACTGGTAGTACAATAATATTTACTGTTAATCCTGCTTTAGTAAGTGATGAGAATATAACATCACCATATAATTTTGACACATTTTTATCGGTAATAACTATCACAGAAGAAGAACCATATTCTTCTAATAAATTAAAGCCAATTTTGGATATAATGCCATATTCTATTATGATATTATAAGTATCAGTTCTAGGTATTTCTACAGAAATAGTATCATTAATCATATCAATGCCCCCATTCTAAGCATGCTCTATATCATATGTAAAATTTGTAAGTAATTGTTAATACCAGGTACTTCGAGTGCTACATATGCTTATTTTCTCTTATCATTTTATTTACTTTTATAAGATCCTCTGGTCTATTAACTGATTGTATTTCTTGTGGATACATTGTTTTATATATTGATATCTTCTTTCCATTAAGCCTAAGAATCTTAAAAATATCGGTTAAATAGTATTCGTTACTTGAATTATTTGGATTTAATCTTGCTAAATATGACCATAAATATTTACTATCAAAACAATACGTTCCAGCATTTACATATTTAATTGCTTTTTGTTCTAAAGAACAATCACTTTCTTCGATTATCTCATTAAAACTATTGTTATCACAAATAATTCTTCCATAACCTGTTGGATCCTCAATATCAGCAGTTAAAATTGTTGCTTCTGCTTTACTCTCAATATGAACTTCAACCAATTCCCTTATTGTTTTTGGTGTAATTAAAGGTACATCTCCACAAAGAACAATAATAGGTCTGTTCTCGTTTTTTAGAATTGCTTCTACATTCTTCAAAGCGTCACCAGTTCCGCGCGGATACTTCTGAAATGCAAATTCTACAGGTCTATCCTTTAATGCAGCAATAACTTCCTCATCTCTATATCCAACTACAACAATAATTCTATCCGCTCCTGCATCTATTGCAGAATTTACGACCATACTTATCATTGGTTTTCCTTGAACGAGATTTAGAACTTTTGGAATATCAGATTGTAACCTTTTCCCGTAACCTGCCGCAAGAATTACTGCTACAAACTTTTTCATTAATCTCCGCCCCAATAATTTTTGTTTTTTCTTATGCGTTCTAATATTGAGACTGCCGCACCAACTGCACCAGCTTTCTCTTTTAAGTTACTTAATTCAATTTTTGTTTTACTCCATAATTCCGGTAAAACATGTTTCTTAGTTGCTTCTCGAACTTCTTCTAAAAGAGGATTACCAGCATTGCTTAATCCTCCACATATGACAACAAAATCCGGATTAAAAGAAGATATAATATTTGCTACTGCTATTCCCAAATAACTGCATACTTTGCTTAATGCCAGTTTTGCTGCTAAATCACCATTATTCAACATCTTAATAATTTCATCTGCAGTTATTTTTATATCAGTCGGTATACCACTAATAGATTTGTAAAAGTTAGATAATGCAGTCGCTGACGAAAGCATATTTAGACATCCAGTAGCACCGCAAAAGCATTTAGATCCATTAGGATCAATAAATAAGTGTCCAAATTCACCGGCATAGCCATGTGCTCCATAAAAGGGATTACCATTAATAACAATTCCTGCACCTACACCAGTCCCTAATGTTAATGCTACAAGCACTTTACTTCCTTTAGCAATGCCAACTGTGTATTCTCCAATAGCTGCCAAATTACTATCATTATCTATCAATACAGGAATCCCCAGCCTGTCATTAAGTATTTTTGAAATTGGCACATCAGTAATCTCAGGAAATAAGCTAGATGATTTAAATATTCCTTCAATCTGGTCAACCATTCCACAAAGCCCGATCCCTAAACCACATACCTCTGACAAAGGTATTTTGCTTTTAGCCATTATCTGCTCAATAAAAGTGATAAGCTCGGTATCAGATTTAAACTGTGGTGTTGGTTCTTGAAAAAAGCTTATTACATTGCTATTTGAATATTCTATTACTTTTGTAAAGGTAGCACCGATATCAATACCAATAGTAACTTTTTTATCCAAATAATCCTTATTACTATATGAAATAAATTTATTCTCATCAGAACAACTTTTTTTAGCAACTTGTACAACGAAAATGTGTATTTCTTTATCACTATAATTCTCTAACCCATGGAAAGACTTATCCTGGTTAACAATCAGGTCACCAGGTGTCACAAAAAACTCCTCATTACCAACTCTCATTTTACCTGTTCCTTGTAATACTAGATAAAATTCTTCATTTCCTAAGTGTTGATGAAATCCAATAGAACTTCTAGGTGGTATAATAGCATAATCTACAAAATCGATGCTTGTTTGAAAATCTTTCGAAGTAAATATTCGTGAGAATTCTATATGTCCCATGCCTGAATGACATTCTTTAATTGTTTCACGTTTAGCTTGATAAATATTTTTTAATAACAAAATCTTTCAGCCCCTATCTTTGAGTACTTAATGCTTAAGGCGTGATCAATTAATATCTAAGCATTTATTAGAAATTTTTTCTATATATAATACTTTTCCTTCATAGCCGTTTCACCAAGTAAAAAGTCTTCTCTTAATTCCCACTTTTTAGCTAATTCCTGAACAATAGTTGTATAGTACAATATAAGGTAACTATATATTTCGTTATTGCTTAACTCACCTGCAGAAAATACTGGCGGAAAAGCATATCGTTCATAATCACTCCATACATGTGAGTGAATTTTTATATTAAATTTATCTGGATTAGAAAAAAACGGCGTTCCAGGGTATGGTATAAATATCTTAGGAGCAACTATATGTACTATTTCGTCTCTTATCAACCTTCTTATTTCCTGGATATTATGATGCATAGAATCATGAGAAGACCCAGGTAAACCTAAAAGCCAATAAGCAGAAACTAACATTCTTTGAGAATTCTCCATTATAATGCTAGATGCCTTTACATTATCTTCATAAGAAACCTTCTTATTTGATATTTTTAGTATATTGTTATCTGCGTCTTCAAAACCTAAGCATACTCGTATTACATTAGCGCTTTCTAAAGCTTTAACTATTTCATTATCAATTAAATCAGCAGAAGTATCACACGAAAAATACAAGTTAATTCCTGCTGTATTAATTCTGTTACACAATTCAATTACCCTATCTTTATTATAAGTAAAAAGATTATCAGTAAGATGAATATAATAGCCATCACCTAATGCATCGTTTAAGTATTTAAGCTCATTTATTACGTTATCGATAGGTCTTTGTCTAGGTTTTCCCCAGTATCCATTATTTACACAATAAAAGCATGTACCAGTACAACCTCTCATAGTCGATATATTATAGTTATATTCGTTTAAATCTCCAGAAAGCAATTCATAATCAGGGGTTGGTATCTCCTCAGGCTTAAGCTGAGAGTTATACCCATTAAATACAATTTCATTACCTTTTCTAAAGAACACTCCTTTTATGTTTTCTATATTTTCACCTCCAACTAACTGCAATAGTGTCTTCTCCCCTTCACCAACAATTACATAGTCTACAAATTCATGTTCTCTTAAAGTCTCTTCAGCATAATAATGCGTATGATATCCACCGAAAATAATTTGTACTTTCGGATTCGCACTTTTTACATACTTTGCCATCTCTAAAATATCGTCCAAGCAAACAGTAGTCGTCGAAAAGCCTACGAATCGAGTTTGTGAAATCGTTCTTTCTATCTCTTGCTTATCTTTAACATTATGAATATATTTGGGTTTATAACCATTCTGACGAAGATAAGCACCCAAACATAATAAGCCGGGTGTGTAAAAATACTTTTTTTCAATAATCTCTTTTTTAGTCACTTCCTTAAATATATGTTCATAGGCATTTCTCCAGCGATAGTAATGATGTCTGCAGATATCCGGTATTAAAACTTTCTTATTAGGTATATCAATAAAAGTTATATCATACATAATTTTCCCTCCAATTAAGATTCTTCCTTGTTATCTCTTGTTATCTAATATAGCTCAACTCTGATAGTATAATTATTGAATAATCAACAATTCATAAGTTGTCTACGCTTTCGAAAATGTAAAGATAAATCATACTGTCCAAGGTTTTTGTAGCATTCTTCCAAATGCTCAAACACTGTTCTAGTAGTTGACAAAAATGATGTCTGATGGAGAAAAATATTGGGTGTTTCTCCTTTCTTATATATAATCTCCTTCTCCAGATAAGGGTTAAGTTTTATAGCTTTATAAATATAATCAATTGCTTTACGAGGATCCCTTTTTTCTAATAATGATGCTGCATTTATATAAGAGTGAGGTGCTAATGGATTTTTATTAATTGCTTCTTCACAAATACATATAGCATCAACAATTCTATTTTGTCTTACTGCTATCTCAGCTAGTAGAGAATAAGCCCGTTCTTTAATTTCATTTACAACACAATTGTCTACACAGTATGATTTCGTTTTAAATATAAGCTCAGCTTCATATTTTGCCATATCCAAGTCATTTTTTAGAATATAATTTTGGGCAAGATAAACATTAGCTAATGGTATTGCTCGGTCACTTAATTCTTTAGCTTTTTTATACTCAAATTCTGCCTCATCATATCTTCCTAAAGCAGTATATTCAACCCCTAAGTAGTTGTGTAATCTATAATCATATAAATCATCTCTGTTATTTTTAATAGCTTCCTCTAACCTAGCAGTATAGATGCTTCGCTTTATCGAAGTCCTTTTCTTTTGTAATATATCAAGATGATGTATTGGTAAATAGATACACTCAACATTACCATCAAGTTCTTTTATTGCAGGTACCAGTGTTGGGTGAATTTTCCCATCTTTATATCGTATTTTACTATGGTTTCTAGTCAATCTCATTAATGTAGTACAAGCCCACTTTCCTTCTCCATGGTACTCAAAGCGAGGGAATATAAAACCTAAAGTATTATCTGACGCTTTTTTTATATTATCAAGTATTAAATCACAAGATTCAGGAACGAAACGCTCATCTGCATCAAGTACAAGAATCCATGGCTGTGTTGATTCATCTAGATATACATTTCTAGCAGCACTTTCATTTTGTCCCCGAAATTTAACAACCTTACACCCAAGTTCATGAGCTATAGAACAAGTATTATCTGTAGATTCATTATCAACAACAATAATCTCATTTACAAAATCTTTAATGCTTTCAATGCATCCTCTCAAATTATTCTCTTCATTCTTTGCTAGTATACATCCTGTTATGCCCATCAGTATTAACCTCGATTCATTGAACAATAATAAGAATTCCCATTTATCACAAAGCAGCTTGACCATGTTGAATTCTTCATTCTTCTTTAACTTTTGCTGAAACAACATAAAACTAATATTTGCAGGATTTCTAAACTACTAACCCCTCATCCGACATAGATAAAGAAAAAATCTTTTTATTATGTTCAAACCTCAAAGACTGTGTCATATTTTCTCCTTTCAACATTTATAGGTATTACTTAATAGTATTGTTTTTAGTACGAAACATAAAAAGGCTTATTAATAGACATAGCTTCGCCCTTTCGTGCCCAATCAGCACTATGAAACGAAGCTTACTATTACATCATCATATATTAACGCGACCCACCGACGATTAATATATTTCAGAATTTATATTTTGTTCTGAATTACTTAACTTATTGCTATATTTTTCTGCATAAACCGTCATATTGTTGGAAACAATATGACGGTTTATATTATAATTTATATTATACTGTATGTCAATATTTAACTTATATTCCTTATACTACAAATTTCGACAAACTTCTACAAAATATCATAATGCTATTTATGGATATCCATGTTTTTGTTGATACCCATAAATTTGTAGAATGGAGTCATAGACAGCAAACTATAGAGAGAATGAAAGGGCAAGATATTGCTTTTTCATTCCAGGATACAACTAAACTGGATTATACTATAATAGTCATCTCTGCGTCGAAGTCATTGGCTTTATTCAATGAAAGCCTATGAAAAAGGTATATTGGTCCATTCAACACTAGCAGTTATACCTAGTAGTAGATATGTGACGAAGTTTTACAACTCAACTTTAGATTCAACATATTCAACCATAGATTTAATCGTAGGAAATTCTGTAAATAAGAGCTTATCATCATCAAACTCGAAATCAAATTCATTTTCGAGTGCGACAATCGTTTTAATAAATGTTATTGAATCAAATCCGATAGCTATAAGTGCGTATACCGGATTATCCGGACGGCAATTCCGGAGACATCCGGACACCTTATCGATCAATTTGATTTTACATTAAAGCTTATCGTAGTACAATGTTTTTCATATCATCATAAATCTGTCAAT
>Ga0134097_1001192_pt1 | contig 20586 bp, 20 predicted proteins | sample 8_3taG_FD_94450 | JGI IMG/M metagenome (GOLD analysis project Ga0134097, IMG submission 94450) | Switchgrass degrading microbial communities from high solid loading bioreactors in New Hampshire, USA - 8_30_10_142_A2 metaG | ecosystem: Engineered > Bioreactor > Semi-continuous > Anaerobic >... | reverse complement strand
TTGCTCATGAAACCGCTCAATCCAGGCCCCTGCTACATCTGCCGCCGACCACGGCGACTGGCTCAGAAACCGCGACAATCCGCTCACACTCTGCCCATCGGCGATTTGGCGCAGCAGTCCGGTCAGCGTATGCGTTTCCTGACACAGCATCAGCGCCAGCAGTACGGTCACCAGGTACTTGAACTGGGGTTGGCTGAAGCACGTCCGAAACGTCTCGCAAAACTGGCGCAATCGCGCATCCAGGCAAATAATCGGTATCGACATCGCGTTCCTCGCTGGTCCAGATGGCCTAAGCAACCGATCTTGTACCACTTGGAGCGCGATGTTTCAATTTGTTAACTCGAAAAGTGCAAAGATAGAGATTTTAAATGCAACATATTGGATTTTACAGAAACATCGTATACACTGTAAAAATAGGGTCGATGGGGCTTGTGAGCGGCTGACTTATGCGAGCTTTCTGACGTTCATCGACTCACAAAGGGGGAGAGTCTTTAAGGGGTCGCTCTATGACTGAGAACTCACGCTCAAAAATCACCTACGTTTCCTTGACGGATGAGTGCTATGTCCGGCTCAAGGAGGACATCCTCAGTAATGTGTTGCAATGGGGGGAACAGCTCGACGTCACCCGCATTGCCAAGGACTTTGGTGTCAGTCGATCGCCGGTGGTGAAGGCCATCGAACGATTGAACCGCGAAGGTCTTGTCGAAATTCGCCCCAATAAAGGTAGCTTCGTCCGTACACCTACACAGAAAGACATCCTCGAAATCTGCGAACTACGCATGGCACTTGAGGCGATGACCATCGAGCTGGCGTATCGCAAACATCGCGACGAGCTCCTGACAAAGCTAGCGGAGCATGACCACACGATCAGCAGTTACGAGGAAAAGGGCGAGGAAGTGCCAGAAGACGTCTTTCTCAAGTACGATCGCGATTTCCACTGGACTTTCGCGACCTATGCGGACAACCGACATATCCTCGAAACGATTGACGTGATCCGGAACCAAGTCGATCTGTTCCGTATTCGCACCTATTCATTGACTAAGGCCAAGCAGTCCATTGAGCGACATCGCGCCGTTGTACGATGCTTAGAAGAAGATCGGCTGGCCGATGCGATCAAGATTCTACGGCAACACATCACTGAAGTCTGCGAGTTTGCTATGGAAACTGTCGGCACCGCTATTCCGGACGGCGATCAATAACGCACGTCCGGTTTTTTGAGCAGCGGGCGCTGTAGCGCCAGTTCCTGAAGCGCCAACACAATACGAGAGAGTTCCGATGAAGAAAATCCTCAATAACCCTGATCTGTTTGTGCGCGAAATGCTCGAGGGGCTGCTGAAAGCCCATCCGGATATGCTTGGTTTTGCCGCCGCTGATATTCACTGCATCGTGCGGACCGATGCGCCAATCGAAGGAAAAGTTGCATTGGCAACTGGTGGAGGATCAGGGCATCTCCCTGTCTTCCTGGGATATGTCGGCAAAGGACTACTTGATGGCTGCGCAGTCGGGGATGTATTCGCCTCCCCGAGCTCCAATCAGATGCTCGAAGTCACCCGCCGCATCCATGGGGGCAGGGGGGTGCTCTACATTTACGGTAACTATGGCGGCGATGTGATGAACTTCGACATGGCAGCAGAGATGGCTGACCTTGAAGGGATCGAGGTTCGCACCGTTCTAGTCGCCGACGATGTTGCCTCAGCCCCGCCTGAAGAAGCGGAACGGCGGCGGGGTGTTGCGGGAATGGTCTTTGCTTTCAAAATCGCGGGAGCAATGGCAGACCGAGGCGGCTCGCTGGACGAGGTTGAAGCCGTTACACGCAAAGCGCTGGCGAACATCCGCACGATGGGCGTTGCGCTGTCGCCCTGCACAGTTCCAGCGGCGGGACACCCAACCTTTACCATTGGCGATGACGAGATGGAAATCGGCATGGGCATCCATGGTGAGCCGGGGATCAAGCGCGAGAAACTTCAGACCGCTGACCAGATCGCCGAGCGCATGACGCAGGCGATCCTCGCGGATATGCCTCTCACCGCAGGGGACCGGGTCGCCGTAATGGTCAATGGGCTCGGTGCAACGCCTCCCGAAGAACTATACATCCTGTATCGCAGAGTGTACGACATGCTCACCGACGAGAGGATCGGCATTCATCGCGCGTATGTGGGCGAGTTTGCTACTAGCATGGAAATGGCAGGTGCATCGCTGACGCTGTTCCGCCTCGACGATGAACTGATTCCGCTGCTCGACCACCCGGCACAGTCTCCGTTCTTCGTGCAGGTGTGAGTGAGGATTTCCGATGGAAGCAGTTGAAGCACCCGATATTGTAGCGGCGCTCCAGCGCGCGGCTGACCGAATGATGGAGATGCGCGATCTGCTAAACCGGCTGGATGCCGCGCTTGGAGATGGGGATACAGGCATCACAGTGGGCAAGATAGCGGCAGGCATCCAGGCGTATGTCCAGGAGCACGCGCCCGAAGACGATCTTGGCTCGTTCTTCATCAAGTTGGGCATGGCGGTGAATCAGGCGGCGTCGAGCAGTCTGGGGACGCTGGTCGCGACAGCCCTAATGCGAGCTGGGAAAGAGAGCCAGGGGCAAGCATGGCTTGATGCAGACACGCTGGCCCGGATGCTGCGTGCGGCTGATACCGGGATGCAGCAGCGCGGCAAGGCCCAGCCTGGCGACAAGACAATTATTGACGCAGTACACCCAGCAGTTGAGGCATTTTCCGCTGCAGTCGAGCAAGGTAAAGATATGGCAGTCGCAGCAAACGAAATGCTCGAAGCGGCCCGCGCTGGCCGGGACTCGGTGATCCCGCTCCGAAGCAGGATCGGCCGGGCATCCTGGGTAGGCGAACGCACCGAAGGCCAGCCCGATCCGGGAACGGTAATGTTTGTCCAGGTGCTCGAAGCGGTGCTGCGAGCCCCGCATACCGAACCTGGCTCGACTCTGGGATAGCACTGCTGTTGATACAGAACGAACAGTCGAAAGCGGGGGGAAATCAAGTGACTTTTACGCGGCAGTTAGGACGCAGCGAAATCGAGGTGAGCGCCCTCGGATTGGGATGTTGGGCAATAGGTGGGCCGTTTCTCGATCCGCAAGGAAATCCGGTAGGGTGGGGGGATGTCGACGACACTGAGTCGATCCGCGCTATCCATCGCGGGCTAGATCTCGGCGTGACGTTCTGGGACACTGCGAATGTGTACGGAACGGGACACAGTGAGCGCGTGCTTGGAGTAGCGCTGTCAGGACGGCGCGATAAGGCAGTCATCGCGACGAAATTTGGCCGCGTCTTCACCGACGGCGCGCGGCAGTTCGTCGGAACCGACCTTAGCCCAGCGCACATTCGCAAATCGTGTGAGCAATCGCTAGTTCGGCTCGGTACAGACTATATCGACCTCTACCAGCTCCACATCGGTGACGCCGATCCCCAGTACGCGCCTGAGATCCGCGAGACGCTGGAGCAACTTGTCCAAGAAGGGAAAATCCGCGCCTATGCGTGGAGTACCGATGACCCGGAACGCGCTCGCATCTTCGCGGAAGGTCCGCATTGCGCGGCGGTCCAGTTTCAAATCAATCTGTTCGAGCGAAATGATGCGATGGTCGCCCTGCTAGACGAGTATAACCTTGCCGGGATCGTTCGCGGTCCACTGGCACGAGGTCTGCTGACTGGGAAATTCGACGTCAACTCGAAACTGCCGGAGAACGATGTTCGCCGAAACTGGGATTTCCGGCAGGGAGAGCAGGCCACTCTGCTGGCAAAACTCGACGCATTGCGAGAAGTGTTGACGCGCGATGGACGCACAATGGCGCAGGCGGCGCTGGGCTGGCTGTGGGCACACTCCGAGCGGCTCATTCCCATTCCCGGGTTCAAGTCCGTGCGTCAAGTCGAAGACAATGCAGGGGCGCTCCATGCGGGGCCGCTGAGCTCGCAGCAGATGGCAGAGATCGATGCGCTTTTACAGTGAGCCCGTAGATAGCGCGGAACCATACTCTGTCATTCCGAGAACGGTTCTCGGGCGGTTGCTACTGCACCCCAATGTGCTTTCGGAGCGTTTCAGCGGGCCAATTTCGGCCCGTTTTCTCTGTCTTGATCAAGTTTGCCAGCTCCTATTTTTCGGTTATAATAATGCATGTAAATAAGAATTTCCGTGCATAAATCTATGGCAAGAAAAAAGGTAGGCCATGATGGAAAACGCACTCACGAATGCCCCAACAAATGCGCTCGAAAGTGCGCAGGCCTTCGACCGGCTGACGGATATGATCGCGCCGGACGATCCCACCGTGCCTGGCATGGTGGCGCCGTCCAGCGCGCGGGTGTATCGCAACACCTTCGCCGCCTGGCTGCGCTATGCACAGAGCGTCGGGATTGACCCGCTCGATCTGAACTTCTCGACCGTGCGCGACTTCCTGACCGTTACCCCCGGCTCAAAATCAACTCAACAGCGGCGGTTGTCCGCGCTGCGCAAGCTCGCTGAAGTGGCAGCGATCGCCGACCCGGGCAATCCATTCCGCAAGGCCGCCTACGACAGCCTCAAGCTGTTCAAGTCCAAATACGCGGCAACCGACACCGGACAGGAGCGGCAGCGCCGGGCGCTCTCACCGGCCGAAGCGGATCGCCTGCTGCGCGAAGCCCAACGCCGGGTCGCAGAGGCCGAAGACCACGAACGCATCAAGGCCAAACGCGATTACGCGATTGTGGCAACCTTGCTGCTGACCGGACTACGCCGAGCAGAGCTCGCCGCCCTCCGCTGGCGTGACATTGACTTTGCGAACGGGGTCATCACGGTGCGGCATGGCAAAGGCGACAAGGCCCGCGAGGCCGCCATCTACTCACAGGCAGCGTTAGAGGCACTCAAAGCCTGGCAGCGAGAACAGCCGCCCGGATACAACTATGTCGTGGTCAGGGTACGGCGCGGGGGCGTGTTTACGGGAGATCGGCCGGTAGATACCACCACCATCTGGCGGGTGGTAGCCAGCCTGGCCAAAGCAGCCGGACTCGGCCACCTAAAACCGCACGACTTGCGCCGAACGCTTGCAACCGAACTGCTCGCCACTGGTGACGCCGTTCACCACGTTCAGGCGCAACTGGGCCACGAGAACGCCAGCACAACCCTCGACAACTATGCTGTTTCGGTTGACGCGCGCCAGCGCCGCAAGGCAGGTCGGGTGCGCTATGGCTGATCCGCTGTGCTCTGCCATTGACAGGAAGACTCCAAGCCAGTCGCACGCTGTAACATAACGGGCGCACGTTCACACGTAACCCAATTTTCTGTGCTATCCTGACATGTAACGGCTATCTTGCTTTTGAGGCTGCTATGCTTCTGCCCTATGGCGTCAACTCGGCTGGTGAATTGGTCTACATTGACCAGGTAGGCCGCGGAAGGCTCACGGACGTGATATGCCCCTACTGTGGTGGTGCGCTTCTGGCACGCAAAGGGCAGCGAGTAGCACACCATTTCGCGCATGCAGGCGCGACGTGTCAGCCTAGCGCTCGTGCTGACGATGTGATCGCGCTACCTGCGTATGATCGCTTTGGCCTCAACCTCTCCGGCCGGGAGTGGGAAGTGCTCCAGGGGTTCCACGACGCGATCGCTCCTAGCGCGGCGCGGAACTATGGCTGGCACAATGCGCGTGTGTTTCGTCGGCTGAAAGATCGTGGGCTGATAACTTACAACGAGTGGTCACGGCAAGACGAGTTGACGCCGCTCGGCCGGGTTCCGTTCGGCGAGGTGTCGCTCGCCTCGTTCGCTGCCATTCAGGACGGCTTAATCAAGCAAAAGCATGACCAGCTTGAGTACAACGTCCAGCGCGCGCAGCCAGAGAGTGAGACACACAAGATAGCCGTTACGGACCTGCGACTGTACCGCGCCCAATGGCGGCGCGTGCTGTTGTGCTCGCTGTATTTTCTCGAAATTAGCCACGCGGCGGGCAAGCTGTACAAGATCGGCGTAACCATGCGCCCGCTGGCTGAGCGACTGGTCGAGATCACGCACGACTTGTCGGCGCAGCTTGGCGATGTGCAGATCGAACCGCTGCGCGTGCTGCGTCACCGCGGCGCCATCGAACTCTATTTCACGCACCGCTACCGGGAAGCACGCTATCCGCTCGGTTCACTGTCCGAGTACTTCATCTTTGACACGCGGCGAAACGCGCTGAGTGACCTCACCCGGCTCGGCGACAAAGAACTCACTGAGTTTGAGCGCGATATTCTAGACGATGACACGGCACTGATGAGCAAGATAACCGTTACAGTGGAGACGCCAACGCACCGCCGTGAAATGCCGATGAAGAAATACACCATCGTCTGCAAGCAGTGTGGTCGCGTGGCAGTGCTTCACCGCTATCCTGGTCGAGCGCCGACGCTCTGCAGCAACGAATGCAAGCGCGCGTATGAGCGCGAGCGTGATCGGGCGAGCACGCGGGGGCGGGTCAAGCGCTATCGCCAGAAGCGAAAATCCACACGCAGTTCGAGTTCTGATGCAGGTGAAGCAGGACCGAGCGACACCGTCTGATCAGCTGCGTCACGGCGCAAAAGGCCAGGAATCCTTTTGGTCTACCTCTACCTCTCCGCGGCGCTACGGCTGCCTGCTACCGTATTATTTCAAAGCTGATCTGGAACGGAGCATCGGCGTTTTCCACTTGCCACATCACGTCACATTCGTCTTCGCTGGTGATGAGGCTCTGAGCGCCACCGCCCTTGAAGCTGAATACAGTCGTATCCCAGCTCGAGTTACCGACATAGCATTCACCTGCAAGGACCACCATCTCAAGGCTTAGCCTGTCGTCTTCAGTTTCAAGTGACACGCGGTATATGCCTTCAGGGATGGTGACAGGGTCGGAAACCAAGTCGCCGGTGCCCTCGAAGTCCAGCATGCCGTCAGTGTAGGATGCCGGGAAGTATTCTCTGAGCGTCTCAGGCGGCCAGGACCAGTCATCAGGCCGGCGGTCTCCAAAGACTTCAAAATAACTTCCGGATGGTATACCAGCTACTTCCTCGAGCGGGGCAAGCGCTTCCGAGACCTGATTCTCATAGAGCGTCAACCGCTCTCGCATTTCTAGTTCACAATCTGTGTCCCCTTGAGACAGACAAATCCAGAATTGTTCAAAAGCGCTGTACCGATAGTAAGTCCACAGCATAACCTCGTTTGCACACTCAGGACGCTCTAGATCTGCGATTGCCTGCATGTGGCGATTGAACTCCTTCAGCAGCGAAGGAAGTGCATTCCATGAAAGGTTAGCCTCCACTGCTTTATCGATTGTCTCGGTTGTAGCATTCCGCCAAGCTTGGCGTTGCATCAGCCACTCATTGACCGCCTCTGGATCACAATCATCGTCATTTTGAGCATGGGTCTGTTCAATGCCGATGGTCATCAGAGAAATTGCGACCAGCATGATAAGAAGGCTTCGAGGCAGTATTTTCCCGTGCATTGGTACCGGTTCCTTTCCTAAACGCTGCGATCTTCTCCAGCGCTGCGCCGGCCGCTAGCACGGGCACCCGCAGCCTAGAACTCCTTCCCGATCGCCGTTATCGAGCAGTGCCTGCATCCGAGCCATGGTATCCGGTGACTCTTTGAAACCCGGTGGCGGCGGTTCGTACAGGACAAGCTTATGGATTTGGGTGGTGAGGAAAGCCGCCCCCAACGCACAGACGGCCCCGAAGGAATGAGCGAGCAGATTGACGGCCCCACCAACGGCATCAACCACCGTGGCGACATCTTCGAATTCGCGCTCAATGGCGTATGGCTCTGTATCACTGCTGCCGCCGCGTCCCCGGCGGTCCAGAGCATAAACGGTGAAATGCTGCTCAAACGATGCCAACACCGGCAACCAGCGGGTATGATCGGCAGTGCTACCATGCACCAACACCAGCGGCGGCCCGTTCCCGCCACGCCGGTAAGCAATCTGCGTGCCGTCTTTGGAACGTACCTTGTCCATGGTCTCCCCCCTCATCCTCATAATTTCAGTGGACCGCAATCACGCGGAAGTCGATCACGGCAGAAAACGGAGCGGGCGACCTGGTTATCTGGTCGCCTACACCGAATCGCCCGTGATCTGATAGAGCTGGACCAGATTCCCGCACGTATCATCCAGAATCGCAAAGGTGGTTGGTCCCGCCTCGGTGGGTTCCATCGTGAACTCGACGCCCAGCGCCCTAAGCCGCGCGTATTCGGCGTGGATATCGTCCACCTCAAACGCCATGATAGGGATGCCATCCGCTACTAAAGCCGCCTTGAGCGCTTTCATTGCCGGGTATTCGCCATTGGGTTCGAGGACCAGCTCGACGCCATCCGGTTCGTCAGGCGATACGACAGTCAGCCAACGGGCGTCGCCAATCGGAATATCCCGCTTCTCGACGAAGTTCAGTTTCTCCGTATAGAACTTGAGCGCCTTGTCCTGATCCTGTACGGGAATGCTCGCGAGTCTGATCCGCATGGCACGTTCCTTCCGCTAGATGAATTAGATGAATGTGATCGGTCTTTCAGTTCTGCTAGAGGGATTATAGGTTTCTCGGACGCCATGAACCAACCCTTCTGCCGGTATAATCACTCGTAGTCGCCCACGTCACCCCTTTCTAGCCGCTTTTTTCTTCTCGTCCGCCACCCAGCGAGACGCGACGCTTGTCTCCTCATCTCGCCCCCCGTTGGAACGCCTCGCATGTCCAACGATACGGCACGCTCTCCGCCCGACAAGGAACAACCGCCTTGGAGAACGGTCCTCTGATGATCAGACGCTGAATGCGAAAATCAGAAAATAAGCAAAGGGGGTAAAGTCGGGGCACAAGACGGGGGGAAACCCTGGATGGCAATCGCTCCGAAACGGACCGTCAAGGATGTGGTGACGGGCTTTCTCGCGTCCGGACTATCTGTAGACGGCCTTATCGCCTATCGCCTGCCGGAGGCATTGCAGGAACGCGCGCAGTACCTAGACAAGAACCGCGGTGAAGGGCTGACTCCCGCCGAGCGGCCGGAGATGGACGAGTATCTGAAGATTGACCGTACAAGCGGCTGGAGGGCGTGACAGCGCAGCCGCTGCGTTTTTAATGCTCCTCAGCGGATTTTGGAGCGCGAGATGCTGTTGCGGCTAGACGAGTATCCCGTGAGTCTTTTGAATCGCCCAGTTCCCCTGCAATCAGATATCGGGACAAGATCACGTAAAGGCATGCTTACCGAAAACGCAACTCGCTGTTGTCGGTTGGGGTGAGGGGTACATACTCATCCAGACACCCCTAAACATCCGGAGACACAGGGATCTTCGTACCTGGCCGCACGAACACCGGGATACGATCCAGCGGCACAGCGACCTCGACGGTGCACGGGCCGGTGAACCGCTCGCCGGTCCAGAAATCGAGCCAATCCCCCGGCGGCAGCGTGACGGGCCAGACCTCGATCCCCGGCTCGACTACCGGGCAGACTAGCAGATCGCGCCCGAAGAAATACAGATACGGCGGCGCCTGCGGATCCCACAGCGCCAGCGCGCGCATCATCGGCTCGCCCGTGCGGGCAGTGTGCTGCGCCTCTTGCCAGATGTACGGCATCAGCCGATGGCGCAGTTGCACAAACGCGCGAAAGATGGGGATGATCCGCTCGTCGCCGGTTTGCTGTTGCATGTTCCAGGGCGTGCGGTCTCGGCACGGCTCGCGATGGTGGTTGAATTCGGAGTGATACTGCATCAACGGGCTGAACACCGCCACTGCCGCGCTACGCAGATATAACTCAGCCGAGGGAAGCTCCCCACTGAAGCCGCCCAGGTCCCATGTCCAAAAGGGGATCCCGGATATCCCGGCGGATAGCCCAGCCAGGATGGAGTGCCGGAATGCGTCCCAGGTGGAGTTTTCGTCGCCGGCCCAGTGCGCGGGCGACCGCTGCGACCCGACGAACCCGGCCCGGCTAAACGTTAGCGCGTTCCCGCCACGCTTCTCGTTGGCGAATTGATAGTAGGCTTCGGTATAAAGCTGCGGATAGACGTTCACCAGCTCGTCGCCGCGCCGCCCGTCGTAGAAGCGTGTGTCGCTGCCCCACAGGTGCTCGCCGCCATCCGTTTTGAACCCGTCAATTTCAACCTCAAGCAGGTAGGCGCGCTTCTGCAGCCACCATTCCCGCGCGGCCGGGTTCGTGACATCCCACAAGTAGCTGCCGCGAAACCACAGCGGGCGCACGGTGTAAAGGTTGCCGTCCGCTTCTCGAACCCCGAAGCCTTGTTGCTCGAAGTAGTCCCGGTCGGCGTCATGCTGAGGGTGCGGCTGGTTCATGGCCTTGAGCACAGGAATTTGCCACAGCACGACGCGGATATTGTGCGCATGCAGCCAGTCAGTCATTTCCTTCGGGTTGGGCCACTTGCCGTCCGGTGGGAACGTAAAATCGTCATAGCGCGGCGCTGCATGCCCTGGCATAGGTTCGTACTGCGCATCGTTCCAAATGTAGAAGGTTGTCTCGTCGCTCCACGCCTCGATCACGACGACCGAAGGCGTAATCCCATGCGCCAGCGACTGCTGTACTTCGCGCGTGACTCGCTCTTGCGAATTCCACTCGTTGCTGCTCATCCACAGGCCGAACGCCCACTCCGGCGGCAAGCTGACCGGGCCTGTGAGCCGTGCAAACTGCCCGATGATGTCGAGCAGCGAGTCGCCGGTCAGCCAGCGCATAGTCAGACACTCGTCCGGACCGAGATCGGCTTCGAGCATCCAGCGGTCGGAGCGTGTGGCCGCCAGGTCGAACTGCATCCACCGGTTGCTTTCGACGTAGAGGCCATACCCGGCAGATGACAGCATGAATGGGATTGGTAGATACGTGCGCTTGCCCTGGTTCTTGTATTGCTCGTAGCAGCGAACGTCGAGAACCTCCCCGCGCTGGTTGAGCGCGTTGAACCGCTCGCCGAAGCCGAAGAACGCTTCGTCCGTCGCGCAGGCAAACGTGACGCGCACCCGTCGCGCGCGCTGCCCATCGGTCAGCCACTCGACAGACTCGACGCGGGGCAGGGGGGTGATTTCCTGCAGGCTGGCACGCGCCCGGTGTGGGTGGTTTTTCCGGAGACACAGACGGTGGACGTGTATTGGCCAGCACAGGATGTGCGTGCAGTGGACGCCCAGGGCGTTTTGCAGGGCGAGGACGTGCTGCCTGGCTTTGAGTTGCCGCTGCGGACTCTGTTCGAGTCGACACAAGGGCGGGGGAAGCGACTAACCTGGCAGGTTGTAGGCTGATTCGCTGAACAGTGAGACACAGCTAAAAGCCCGCGCAAAATCGTTAGCGAGCATAGGGGATGCGCTCCAGATCCAGCTGTCTTGATCACTCCAAATAGGATCGCTGTCCATGAAAATCAACACATCGATCGCATACATCGCGCATAAGTCTTTAGCGATGGTCTGAGAACTGCCAACTGCGAAAACAGCAGCGATAGCATCACTGACCTGCATATACAGGGGGATAGACTTGCCTTCTACCACACTGGAATTCTGTTGCGCACGTGCCACTTCCAAAGGGACCAATGCGCTCCCTTTCGCAATACCATAAAGTGTGCCGAGATCGCGATCCGAGAAAACAACTTGGCGCTGGCCGTATAAAGTATGAAAACGCTCTAGCTGAATGTCAGGGTTATGCTGTGTTATGGCATGCGTCGGGAGATGGTCTTGGAGAGAAGTGTATAACGCTCGCATTGCATAGACACGCTCTCCTGCTTGGTAGTCGTAGAAGAGTTCGTTGGGAACGCGAATCACTCGCAGATCGCTCAGAACCGGGTAGGCACGCAGCGTGAAGAGGATGTAGATAGTGCTCAGTGCTCCAGCCAGCAGCAGAATTAGCACTTCTCGACGGAAGCGCGGCGCGAATTCTGGAAACAATGGATTCGATATGGGCAAGTGCCTGAGCCGCGATAAGAAGTCAATTGTGAAATCAACCGTCCAGAGCAGCAAAACGAACTGAGCAAATAGCAGCCCGCGCCAACCCAGGTCGTTGTTTCGAACGTTCGAGACGAAGAAAGAGCTCACGACGAGGCTGGTGCTGCCGAGCAGGAGAAGGGCCAGCTCGCCGCGCAGCAGAGGTCGCTTCTGGCGACTACGTGTTTGCCAATAAATGAGCGCTCCGATCGCGAAATAACCGAATTCCAGCAAGTAATTGATTGGAAGCAACACTAGGTAAAGGAGAGGCTGCGGCAAGCTGCTAGCTGTTCCGGGTATCTCAGAGTCTGCGGATGCTTCGAGCAACCGAGCGACGGGCAAGAAGCGACGAACCTGGAACGCGATTGGGAATTGGCTTTCAAGCTGGTTAGCATTTTGCAGATCTATTAATAACGGGAGCGCACATGCGGTGGCAACCAGGCCTGCCAGGGCGAGCGCCCTGACTTCTGACCGCTTATTGTGAGGACTATCCTTTCCCAAAACCGTAATAGCAATCCAAATCGCGAGAAAAATTGCAAAGACCAGTGTTACCCAGATAGACAGGCCGGTTGCTGAGGCGAAAGCGAGACCGGCAAGGAGAATCGTGGGCCATTGTTTGCGAAACGGATGCCGGAAGTCAAGCGTCTGCAACAGAAGAAAGCCGGTGATGCACGCGATAAAACCGGCTATGTGATGCGGAACAAATAGCGCTGCATCGGCCCAGGCTGTTACCTGTTCGTTCCACCACTCTAGATCGGAGCGGAACTCTCGGAGGCCAAGTGCAAAGCTCATTGCCGTTTCGGCTGTGATCGCAAAAATGTCAAGACCGGTAATCCCCAGCAGCGCGATTCCGGTGAGCGCTCTTGTATGAATGTTTAGCTGATCATTCGGATGGAGGAAGCGTAGCGCCAGCGCGACGATCGCCATGAGTGCCAAGCCACCCCAGAGAGTTGCTCCAAAAACTGCGCCACGCGCGTCGACGAGCGCTCCGCCCACTCGATCCACAAGGCTGCACATCATAAACCAGAAGTAATAGTAAAAAAGTGGCACATCATAACCTGGGCGAAAGCTTGGATTGACAGGTGGCACGCCAGTGCGCGTTATGGCATCCGTGACGGAGATATTCTTCGTGTAATCGTAGGATGTGACGCTAAAGTATAGCCGTTGACCCACTTGAAGGTCGATCAGCGAGAATGTTCCAATGAATATCCAGATCAACGCAGCTAGCAGCGCGAATTTCGTTGCGCGGCTGATTGGCCGTTTGGGGCGTAGCGCAGCGAACCCTTGCCGGCGTAGATCTCGCAACGCGATTCCGATCGCAGCCGTCCACACCAGCCCGTAGAATACCCAAACCGCTGAAAAGGGCAGCCAGCGGGCAAGCAGATAGGTTAGAATAGGCATCAGGCTGATGGAGAGTGTCAGGCTAAGTAGCACGCGGGTAACAGCGCTACGTTGGCGAAAATCGAGCGTATTGGTCAACCAGCCAGCCACATAGCCAGGAGCGAGAAAGAACAGCGGATAGAGGCTAAAGGCCAGCGCGGTCCGCCACAGATCGAGCAGCATGAAATTGGGCTGATTTGCCAGTTCGATCATCCTACGAGGCCTCTGTAGAAGACGGCTCCCCACCAGCTTAGGAAGACGAGCGCAGCTTGCTGGTTGGAGAGGTAGGTGATTGCAGCGATCCATGGCCCGATCAGGGATGAGGTTGCTGCATAAGGGGAGAGTAAAGGCGATCCCGCTATCAGCAGGCGCTCGTCTTTGCGCGACATTCCAAGCAACACCAACGCAACGCCTGCAGGTATCTGATATGGCCACAGGTACTTCCATAGATTATGCCCCGCGCTGACAAAGGGACTTGGCTGATGCAACAACTCCTCAACCCAATTCCCCCACAGCAACAGGGATAATCCAACTACTAATCCAGTGAGAATCGATGCTCTGAGCCAGTGCTGGCGAGGAACACCTGCGATCAAACCAATGGCAATTTGAGGCTTAGTCAGCGCAACAATGGCCCAGTATTGAGTCGGTAGCCATACGCCGCTAATCAGCAGCGCATCAATCTGGCCGTGCATCAAGATATAGACCATTGGGGGAGAAAGCAGAATCAGGAGCGGCTTGACAACCCCGGCGCGAGGCTGCCAGCGGTGCAAGAGTAGTAAGGCCGCTCCTAATGAAAACGCCGAGAGGATTGCCCAACCGAGCTTGAAAGGCATCAACCCCAGCGGCAAAAGCAGCGCAGCAAGCCAAGGAGGATTGGAGTAGTAGGCGTGTGTTACACGCGTCCCATAGAGGGAGTCGCCTGCTATCACACGTTGAGCTGCTCCGCGAAAGGTTTCCCAATCATCACCTCCCGGCCATGGAGAAACTAAAAAGGCAATTACCAGGATAAAAAAGACGGCGACTCCAACAAAGAGATTTGAGGTCGGCATAGAATCCGATGAATGGAAAAAGCGTAGCCTCTGCAAAAAGCTAGAACTCATTTCAAAAAGACCACTCGCGCTAAAATGAAAGCATGAGCAGACACGACTTAACTGACGAACAATGGGCGGTGATTGAACCGCATCTACCGAAACGCACGCGCAAGCGGGGCCGACCACGAAATGATGACCGGCAAACGCTCAACGGCATCCTGTATGTGCTCAAGACAGGTTGTGCCTGGGAGGATTTGCCACCCGAGTATGGGTCAGACACGACGTGCTGGCGACGGTTGAATGAATGGTCCCAGGCTGGGACCTGGGAGCGCATCTGGCGCGCCTTTCTCAGCGAACTGGATGCGCAAACGAAACTGGAGTGGGCGCAAGCCTTTCTGGATGGCAGTTCGTTCCTGCCAAAAAGGGGGCGATGGAGTAGGCAAGACCAAAGTCGGTAAGGGCAGCAAGGTGATGGTGGTGACCGAAGGCAATGGTTTGCCCATCGGCTTGCATGTCGATAGTGCCCAACCGCATGAGAGCACACTGGCCGAGGTGACCTTGCAGACTATCCGCGTACCACAGCAACGTGGACGTCCGAAAACACGCCCCAAAGAGCTGGTCGCCGACAAAGCCTACGATAGCGCTGACTTTCGTCGCAACCTGCGCCGGCGTGGCATCAAACCGACCATTCCCACTTTCGAGCGGCGTCCGCGTAAGCGTCCGAAGCGCGGTCGCCCTATCCGAACCGGACCTGCGTATCGCCAGCGCTGGAAAGTCGAACGCTGTTTCGGTTGGATGGACAACTGCCGTCGCTTGGTGGTTCGTTACGAGCGTCATGTGCATCTCTACAAGGCGTTTTGCCTGGTCGCCATTATCCTGTGGTGCATCGACCGAATTTTGAAATGAGTTCTAGCCAAAGTGAAACATACATGAGTGCGCATATAATCCACGCGCTAATAATGTATGGTCGAGATCGCGCCGGCGTTCCTCATTCGCGCGCCGGTAGGCCTCTAGTTCTTCAGATGAAATGTAGTCAGGCAGCAAGGTTTACCGCCGCCTCTTGAATATCATGCAGGGCAACTGAGCATGGCCGGCCATACCAAGGAGGCCTGCATACTCCCACCCTTCGTTGCCTAGGATGTTGGCGTAATAATAGGCCGGCGGGTTGCCCTTTATTTTCTCTCCGTTTACCGAAGTTACGTGATAGCCGCCACCCATGAGTTTATGAGCAATCTCTACGAAAAGGTACTCAAACACTTAGAAAATCCCTTCTAGGAAGCAAGATATAGGTCATTCTATCACGAGGGAAGAACGCGCGCTAGCCAATCAAACGGATCACCGCGAACGCGATTAGTATGAGCATGCCCCGGTAGTTAGCGCAACAACGATCATTGGTGCCTGCGTAATCGGGCAGCTTGAAGGGTTTCCTCGAGACTAGTTTTTTCTACTGCCTCCATAAAAAGAAACGCCTGAGCGGAGAACCGTTCTCTAGCGCAACCGCGCCTACAAACACTTGACGCGCTCCCAAGCCAAGAGCGCGTCAAGCGGAGACATATTGGTTGGTTTCTTGCACTTGGGAGCCGCAATTCAACCACCACATGCGCCCATAAGTATACCTCGCTTGTATTAACGCTTCAATTTCTACCGCCCTGTTCCGCGCATCACTATGCGAAATTTGACAAAAGCAGCCTGCTAGTATAAACTTTCCTCTGCTTAATTACTTGATAAAGCGTTGAGGTTTGGAGGCGAAACGTGCAACCTGATTTTCTCATCCCAATCTTCCCGCTGCCGGACCAGAAAGGCCGCGCTGGTCAGGAACGGCACTATCGGTTGCGACGCTATGTGGCCTGGCTGTACGAAACGCGGCGGTTCTGGACTGAGCCGGACTTCGACGCCTACCATGATTACCTCATCCGTGAACGACGATTGTCGGAAGCCAGCGCCAAAGCGCATTTGGCTACCATCCGGGCGCGCTACCGCGAGTTGCTGCAATCGGGGGTGATCCGCCAAGTGCTGGCCGAACATATTGCTGCGAGGCCCGACGGAACCTACGAGGCGCTGGAGCAGTGGCTGGACCAGCTCGTCGGGACGATTTCCGCGCGACCGCAACGGCTTCCCAGTGTGAAGCGCGACGAGACTGAAGCGAAGGTGCTGTCCGTCAAACAAGCCGCCATGTTGCTCCGACGACCGGGACTCGACACGCTCACCGGCTTGCGCGACACCGCCATCCTGGCCTTGATGCTCGGGACTGGGTTACGCGAGCAGGAGGTCATCGAGCTCGAAGTCCACAACCTATACGGTTGGAGCTCCGAGGAGCAGCCCCCTGTCGTCTACATCCCCAATGCCCCAGGCTGTGTGGAACGTCGTGTGCCGTATCTGCACTACATGGTGATCGAAATCGTTGAAAAATGGCTCGGAGTCGCTGAGATCTTGTTCGGCCCGGTCTTCCGCGGCTTTTATCGCGGCGAAAAGGTCCGCCCTACCCCACTCTCGCGGCGCGCGCTCCAACAGGTGTTGGCGTCTTATCCCATCGAGGTTGACGGTGAGCAAGTGGTCGTGCGCCCGCTGGACCTGCGGCGCACCTATGCGCGGCTGCTGTACGACCAAGGGCACGACTTCTTCACCATCCAGCGCTACCTGGGCGTCAAGCAAGCGAACACCGTCGCCTCCTACCTGGCCGGCGAGCGCCAGCCGACGTGGAGGGGCCTGGCTGACATCTTTGACCTGCCAGGGCTCCGAGAACCATTCTCTGTGTGGTGAATAAAGGGGGTTTTATATGCCGAAGAAGCAGTCGTTCTGGAGCGAGTTTCTAGATTTATTCACAAAGACTGCCCTGGTAGGGTACTTCATCATTGCCAACGCCTTCATGGGAGCTAACTTCGGCGGGTGGACCTACGACCACGCCTGGATCTTCGCCCAAGGGATTCTCATCCTCTTGATGATCCTGTGGGGTATCTTCGCGGTGGGCCTTGGCATTGAGCACCTCAAGCGCCGACTGAGCCCGCCTCCACCACCCCAGCCCAAGAAGTCGCCCCTGCGACACATGCCTTTTGAGGAACGGCGCTCCACCTTGCAGCATGGTTGGCGCAAAGCAAAGAAGGACCGCTTGAGCCACGCCAGGCAGGAGCATCCGCCGCCGGACTTACCCTTCTAGTGGGAGCAACAGAGTGGTGATCAGCAGCATGAAATCTGTGCCAGGATAGAAAAAGGAGAGAACACTTGCAGGGATATACTCAACCAGAAACGCCCAACGCACCATCCCCCGCAGGCTTGACCCCCTCGCCTGCGGAGGTAACTGACACCCTTGAATCCGCTAATCAACTCCATAGTATCGGCCTGAACGTCTTCCCACAGCCCTATGGGAAGAAGGCCGGCGTTCCGTGGAGACGGCTGCAGTACACCAGGCTGCTCTGGCGTGACCTCAATCGCCTTTTCGCCGGGTCCTGCAACATTGCCGTCATGGTTGGCCGTACCAGCCGGAACCTGTTTGTCATCGACTGCGAAACTGAGAAGGCACTCGCTACTCATCTTTTAGAAGCCGCCAGACGCCAACTCAACCCCTGGGTCGTGAAGACAGCCCGCGGCGGGCATCTATACTTCTTCTGCGCCGATGGCGAAGTGCAGAGTATCGCTCCAGGCACCCTGCCCGATGTGGAGGTCCGCGGGACGGGCGGCTACGTCCTATGTCCACCATCGCTTCATCCGAGCGGCGCTCAGTACACTTGGCTCATTCAGGAAGGTGATGAGCCTCCAACGGTAACCAAGGAGCAGATCGATTGGTTGGTTGACGCAGACAACAATCCGGTAAGCTTGAAGGTGAAAGCCCCCCGGCAGAAACGGTCTGTTCAACCGGCCAAACTGCAATCTCGCGCGATCCCCGAACATCTAAAAAGTGACCCGCGCGCCAAGGGCTTGTCCAACAAAACTCTCGATTACCTGGAAGCAGGCGAGCACACGCCCGAAGGCACTCGCAACAAGGCGCTCTTTGCAGCGGCTTGCGACCTGGCGGGATGTGATTTTGATCACGCAGAAACCAAGCGCTTGCTCGAACCCATCGCGTCCAAAAATGGTCTGTCGCTCAAGGAAATCGAGCAAAGTATCGCCAGCGCTTACAGCAAAAAGCGCACTCCTTCGCGGCCCTCATCTACACCGGGCCACGCGAAAGACATCAAGCCGTGGCGCTTCGCCGAAGCCTACGCGAATGGGGCCATCTGGACAAGACAAAAAGGGCAGTCGGATATGAAAGTGCTGCTCGCCCTGGTCGAACGCGCCAAGCTCGATATGAACGAGCACGGTATATTCAGAGCTTCCCAACGAGAAATACAGGAACTGGCCCGGCTTGGCAGCCGAAACACTGTCCGCAAATCCCTCGCGCGCCTGGTAGAGCGCGGGCTTATCTTCAAGCTCAAAGAGAAGGACCACCTAAGCGATGCAACGCTCTGGCGCTTCAGCAATAAGCTCCTTGAGAAAGGGAAGCGAATGTGGAAAAGTGATCCACTAAATTCTTTACCAGTGGGGGGGAACCCTAGTGGATCACTTTTGTACACATCGGCAGAACCGGGGACCGACGCTTGGGAGCGTGGAGCACTGGGGCCGACGGGCAAGAAAGTGAGAGATGCGCTTCGTCTGTTCCGCAAGCGGCCTGCTCACATCCAAGAGCTAATCCGCATCACCAAGCTCAGTCCTGGGCAAATCTATTACGTGCTGCGCAAGCTCAGGAGGTACAAGCTGGTCCGAAATGTCGCGCGCGGCTGGTGGTGTCTCGCCAAGGATGCGACGGATGAAGAACTCGACGAGCTGGTGGCGAAGCCGGCGGGCACGCTGGGCAAGGGCAAGAAGCGCGCTGAGAAGATGGACGAGGAGCGTGCGATCTACGTCGGCTTGAAGCTCGAGCGATGGCGTCGAAAGCACGATCCGAACTACCCTGACTACCAAGTCCCCCTGCCAGTTCCTCTGCGTCCTAAGTCAAAGATGTCCATGGACGATTGGAATGCGATGGTTGAGGCGGAGTTCGAGGAAAAGGCAAGCATCAACCCCGAGCTCGAAAGCGATCTGCTTGCCTGGGATGAAGCGGACTGGATTGTCGAGGAGCTGTTCTCTGACTCGGAAGCGAAGGTTGAAGAGATCTGGGATGAGTTCTTCGTCGAGGAGGAAGACAGTGAGTGGCCAGAGAATGGTTCTCTGGAGAATGGTTCTCGGCAGGTTGTCCCGGTCGCGCAAGGGCCGCCGTGATTGGCCCCTGCGAAGTGCACAGCGCGTGTCACCAGCCAAGCATCATTGCACGGCCACGTTTCCCTTTACACCCCATTGGAGCCATTGCACACAAACGGCCAAGCTTCCACTGTGCACACAAGCTCATTTTCCAGAACGGGATTAAGGGACAGGACTTGTACCGTTACTTCCCTCTACAGAAACTACGGGCTGCCAGGAGCAATCCAGTGGAGACAGAGAACCATTCTCCAGGTCGACTGCTCCAACGGGGGATGCACTTGGTCGGAACTGCCTCCTATGGCTGCCCTCCCCTGCCCTGTTTGGAGTCCATGCCAGGTCAGAGAACCATTCTCCAAAGCACCGGCGGTTCAGCATCACCTGGAACACCACAGGCGAGCTCAATCTGACAGCCAGTTCTCCGCTCTCGACTGGGACACCCATTCCAGGACAGAGAACCATTCTCTAGCGAGTGGACTCCAACCGGGTCACTGGAATCTATCCTCTCCTCAGGCTTGCTCCCTGCCCTGGCCGACAAGTCGTTTGGGCTCAGAGAACCATTCTCTGGAAGAGCTGGCTCCAACAAAGGGTAGAGACAGGTTGTTCTCTGCCCAGCACGTTCCACCCCCCCTACTCGATTGAAGCCGCTCTTGGCTCAGAGAACCATTCTCCAGCAACTGTGCTTCAACCAGGAACGATGCTGGCCCCCGATATCTCCCATGCATTCCAACTGCTCCCCCATTGAAGTCGCTCCTGGTCCCGAGAACCATTCTCCAAGCTGTTGCTATTCCTCTCTTTCTGTACAGAGTTCCCTCCCGGTAGACACGCGGGTTGATGCTGCACTGTGTGTCAACCACTCCGATCCGCCAGGGACATACTCGTTCTTCCCTTAAAGTCGGTCTTCTGTTGTTGCTGAGAGCTATCTTCTGGTTGACGCCGGTTGACAACCACTGCTCTGTGTCACTCTCCGTTGGAGCAGTTTTCTCGGTACGGGCTTTAGTGCCGCCCCACCCTCGCATAGCCAGCCAGAGGCCCACACCAGGACGATGCAGGCCTCTGGCACACGTCGTCAGCCCCCTACCCTGCCAGGCGCTTCTCGAACA
>Ga0134097_1001183_pt1 | contig 20668 bp, 33 predicted proteins | sample 8_3taG_FD_94450 | JGI IMG/M metagenome (GOLD analysis project Ga0134097, IMG submission 94450) | Switchgrass degrading microbial communities from high solid loading bioreactors in New Hampshire, USA - 8_30_10_142_A2 metaG | ecosystem: Engineered > Bioreactor > Semi-continuous > Anaerobic >... | reverse complement strand
TAATTTATTTTCAAGTCCATATCCAGTCCCGCCTTTAATTATTTCATCTGCCTGGATGCACATTTCATAATCTGGTGTGAAATCAAATACTTTAGAAATATATACTCTGTCATATTGATTTAAAGGGAAAAACCATTCTACATCATCACCAAAACTTTTATGAAAAGCAGATATTTTCATTAAAGGCAAGTTTGGAAAATTGTGACCGTCAACATCTATTAAACCTATCTTCAAATTGTCACCTCCACCACGAAAGTTGTTTGAAATGCTGTATACTTTTTATACTTGTTTCTGCAAACCACCATCAAAGTTGTTTATCCGAATTACTCTGCAATTATAAATTCCTCTGGTACTTTGTCAAAAGTAGTAAGGTTTCTTGCTACAAGATATACCTTCTTTCTTTTCCCAAATTCCCAAACATACTCATCATTTAAACCACCTGTAATATCAATATACCTAATACCACATATAATTCCTTCTTGTATCGTAGGGTAACTTTTTACTTTCCATTTTGAAAGAACAGTCCATCCGTCAATAAAAATGTCTCCTTCCAAATATCTCATGCCGTTGGTTTTTGCAAATTCTTTTGTTGCTTCTTTGTCAATATTCCCACTCCATTTTTTATTTGCTATTAGACATTTTTGATATCGAATTCTGTCTCCTAATTTCATAATCACTATTCTCCTTCGCCTCCTTGTAATTTCTCACATTGCGCATCAAAACGGTAACTCATAATTACCCTTAAGTATATTTTCAAGTAGCTGCTTCATAAGATTATTAGTGCGAACACTGAAAATGAAGTCTATTATCCTATCTGTTGTAGCTCTGTCAAATACTATAAGGTGTTCTTCACCAGGAGTAGTAATAGTTTTGTAATGTTCGCAGTTCCAGCAGTTACCGCCAATTATGTTTTTATTACAATTATCGCTGTCTCCTAATCTGCACTTCTTAGTATCTGTTGGCTTTTCAAACTCCCTTATAACCAAATGCCCCCAATCATTTATACTAATCTGCACATTACTATGTCTTATCTCTTGCTTTTGTGACATTTCGCCTTCCTTGCGGTGGATTATTTCGAATGGCATATTGAACCTCCTTTATAATTTTCTTTTGGAGACAGGCCGGAGACTTGAACTCCGGAACTCCGGTTTTGCCTGCCGGTGTTTTGCCCCTTAAACTACCTGCCTTTTCCTAATACGGCCACAGTTCTAATTCAATTTCCTGCCCTGCTTCGGCCACCACCGTATCTATCCCGGTTAACTCCCCTATCTCCCGTACCATTCTTGCAGAATCACTGTTGTAATCCGAAAGATGTAGTAAAATTATCTTTCTGCACTCGCTTAAATCATTGGCTTGTATAAACTGTTTCACATGTTCCAGGCTAAAATGGCTCTTGAGTATCCTGCTTTTCAGTTCCTTCGGTACAGTTCCGGCATCCACATTTCTTTTGAGGATATCCAGGCTGTAGTTGCATTCTACGGCTATATGTGTAAGCCCCCGAAACCGGTACCGGATGTAATATGTATCTGTAGCATAAAGCAGCTTCTCTCTGTCTTGGTTCGCCAGGAGAAACCCGAGCGGTTCCGCCGCATCATGCTGGGTCTCAAACGGCAGGATCGTCCAAGTCCCGATCCTGAACTGCTGCTTTGCCTTAATGATGTTGACACGGTGTCCTGTTACCTTCAGTGTATCCGTAGTTCCTTGGCTCATGTAGCAGTCTATCCCGGCTTTCATCAGGTCCCGGACGGCCTTGCAATGGTCTTGGTGTTCATGGGTGACTAAACATCCGGCAATTTCCGATACCCTGAATTTCAGGTTTTTCTGTATTTCCTTGTATTTTATCCCGCACTCCAAGAGGAGTGGGGTCCTGCCATCAGTTACCCTGTAGCAGTTCCCCCGGCTCCCGGAGGCGTAGGGGGTGCACTCAATCATCAGAATCCAGGTCCTTCCTCAAATATGGTTTGTTGTTTACCTTGCTGCGGTTTATCTTGTTTTTTCTCTTGCTTTGGCTTCTCTGCTGATTCTTCCTCTGGCTCTTCTGCAGTTTCCTCTGTGTCCGCATCTTCACCCAGGAGTTCATATTCTGCATCAATGTCAATGAGCTCCTGATTCGCATTTTCGGCAATTTCGGCTTCAACTTCTGCTTCAGCCGCAACCTCATCTGCACGGTTGATATGTTGCATCAGCAGACTCCCATCATCTGAGCTGTTCAGATACCGCTTGCAGGCACGGTTAATGACGGTCTTTCGGCACATTTCCTGAGCAAATTCCTTGTGCGTGGAACCTTCTTTTTCAGGGTTCATTTTAGACTTGGACCAGGCTTTCTGGATTTCTTGCCAGGTCATAATGTCTGTAAATTGCCTGTCGTCGTCAAATATAATAGTGCAGTATGCGGCAACTATGTTGTCCGGGTCCACGTTCTCAATCCGCTGCACGTGCTTGGTAATGACTTTGTTGCCCCTGTTGATTGTATACTCGAACTCATCGCCTTTATAGACAACTTCAGCAAATATATCCTTTGCTCCAGTTACACGTTTTGTCACGGCCATAGTGCCGAAATAGGATCTCTGGAATACAAGCTGTTTTCCATATGCTATGAAGTAGCCTTGTTTCTTCGCCGGGTTCAGGCCTTGTACTGCCATGTCGAGTAGTGAATTAGCTATACTGTCCTTTGTACAAACCTGCAGGACCGGTTTCTTGTCTTTGTCAAATGTATTCTGCAGTATCAACCAAGCTGATTTCATTGCATTTTCTACACTGTAATTCGGTGGCAGGTGCAACTCCCCGCGAGATACAAATTCCTGCACCTTTTTGCCTACGACGTCCACGACGTCCTTTTTGATCAGGGCAAGCGCATTGCCCTTGTTTGCTTTATCAGTAGTTGACATTTATACAACCTCCTTCAATTCTTCTCTTTCCGCAAGCTCTACCCTGAGCTTTTTATCCGCTGCGGACACAATCAGTCTTATCTGTTGCCCCTTGGTCGGCAGAATGTCGGTCACGCTCTCGGCATTGTCAAGCCAGACAGGCGGTGAGAAACCGTAATGGTCAGCTAATGTGTTGATAATGTCAAGGCCGATATTGAGGCGTGCGCCATTGTTCAGGTTGCTGTAAGGCACACCATTATAAGTGGTCTCGCAGCACTCGGCCAGCGCACCGTTGATCTGGGCATCGAACAGTTTGAACCTTGCCATACGGAACTTGCTGTTGATTTTGTCCTCCAGCATTTGGACTTTAGCCCGGATGAACTCCTCAGTGAGATATATCTGCTGCTCAAGGTCCTCAAATTCCGCTGCCAGTCTGCGTTCCTCGGCCTTGAGATCCTCGATGCGTTTCAGACCATTAATCCTGGTATCGATGCGGGCTTGTGCTTGCTCAAGGGCCTGAATTGCGTCTGTGAGCGTGTCGATTTCCTTCTGAATAGCCATTATGGCTGTATTATTATCAGCCTGCATATTAGCGATATCTTCACGTATTTTCATAATCCGTTCCCGCATCTGCGCATATTCCGGCGTGGATTCGACAGGATGTTCGCCCTGCATGATGGCTTCGATTTCGGCTTTCAGGATGGCTTCCTGTTTTTCAATTTCCTGGAGTTTTACCGTCATCTTATCCACTGTCTCTCGTGAAACCTTGATTTCATCCTCAAGTGAGGATTTTCTTGCTGCAAGTTGTTTCCCCTCGGCATTTATTGATTCCAGTTTCTCTGCTTTTGCCTTATTGAATTGTTCTAAAGCCTTTTCCTTGGCTGCTAATAACTGTTCCTTTGGTAAAGGCTGCCCACATGTTGGACATGTATCCAATGATAAAAAAGTGGACTGTTCTTGCTCGAAAACCTTGCTGTTTTCTGCATGCCAATTATTGCGGAGAATTTTTATTCTTTCTTCAAGAACACTTATTTCAGATGTTCTATATTTGATATTGCGATTATGGGAATCAATCTTGGCCTTGAGTTCTGCCATATCATGTTGCACACTTGAGAGCTCCCTTCGCTTCTCTCCTACCTTTTCATCCAGCGCCTGTCGGTATTTGTTCCTCAAATCCATCATTTGTGCTTCAATCAGCCGAAGCTCCTTTGTTTTCTCCGCAACCTGCCCACCGGCTTTTGCCTGGGCAAGCTCTTCCTGCTTAGCCCTTAGTTGTTCTCGGAGCTTGGCAATGTCGCTTGGAAGCTCTTTCTCGTTGGTGATATCGTCAATATTAGGAAGGTTGCGCTTGACTTCATCTATTCTTACCGGGATTTTCTGCAGTTCCTTATTAATTTCGCTCAAACGAGCCTGAATGATTTTACGCTGCTGCTCTATGGTTCTATTACCAAGGATGTCTTTAAGTGCGCTCAGTGCTTTTTGGCTCGCTATGACTTCTTCATCGCTGACATCGCCACACACTTCCAATAGCAGCTCCCTGCGTTTCTGCCAATGAAGGACCTCGTTGAAGTAACGCGGATCTGTGAGCATCCTGAATATTTCCTCATCAGCTATTTCTGCAATCTTGGCATCATATTCGGACTTTTTTACGGGTACACCATCGATAAAGTAATCTGTAGTGTGACCTGTAAACGTTGCCGTAGCTGATCCTTTTTTCTTGGTCCACTTTTCCCTGAACACTTTTTTAAGTGCGATTTGACTTCCATCTTCGAGTTGTAAAATTGCCTCAGCCGAATGTTCAAGACCGTGTTCAGGCTCACCGTCAGGACCTAAAGTCTTGATTTGAAAATCTTTGCGATTGCTGCTGTCCTTGTCGAACAGCAGCCACATGAAGGCATCGGCAAGTGTAGTCTTACCAGTTGCGTTATCGCCAAAAATGCTAACATCTCTGCCCTGTGTATTTAATTCAAAATCACGTATTCCCTTGAAGTTGTGAAGTGTGAGATTCAGAATTTGCATATTTCATCCTCCTTGACGCCTCATTCCATCAGTGCTAGAATGAGGTTGAGATATTTTGATTTACGGCTTATGCCGTTATTTTTTTATCTAAAATTTCAACTTGAGATGGATGGTACACACCCCAGCAACCCTGTATCGCCAGCAGTCCATATCTCCCTATAGCCTCAACCTTTCCGATGTGTCCTGTTGCCTTGATGCGTACCGTATCACCCAGTTTGATGTTGCCTATGCTGTCCTGAAGCCCCATAGCCTCACGCAATGTTTTCACGCTTCTTGCCCTCCTTTACTATGGCCGAAACCTTTCCGTCGTGGATCATAATTGCATAACCCATTTGGTACAACAGACAGCAGTCATTTAAAGTTACCGGCATTGGCATTGATTTACGCTTTCGTATCATTGATTTTTTTCCTCCTAACCTTGCGGCAGCTCTCACATCTCTTAGGTAGAGTCCACCCTCGCTTTGAGTACCAATTTATCTCTCTTTTTCCCATTACAAAGTCTTTTCCACAGTCTCTGCACTTAATTGATATTGCTACTAAATTACCTATTTGCGTATTCACTCTCTCACGCTCCTTTCGTCAGATTAAAGCAATCAATATCATCAAACCAATTCCGGCAAGCGCTAAACCGCATGCAAATACTTCTGATTCTCGGCATTTCTGAATCAACCACTTTCTCATTTACTCTCCCCCCTTCTCTATGGCATTTCTTCCAAGCATTCTTCAATTACCGGATCTGCTTCCTTTTCCCATGGGAACCGAATGATCTTTTCCATCCTCTCCCACATACAGCATTTGTGGAGTTCATCCCACATAGGGCAACCATTCATATGCTCACCCCCAGTTCCGATATATCCATTGTTGGTGCCGGCATTGAGTAATACTGCACTCCAGCTTTTAATAGTGCAAATATCTCTGATATAACTTGTGTTGCTTCATCTTCTTCGTATGTGCCGAGTAAGTATCTTCTGAAGAGTTTTCTTCCGTATATATTACAACCGTAGAACTTACCGTTGATGTAGATATCTTCTGTAAAGATTACTGCTTTGTCTGTAAGTGAAAAGATTACATCGCCATCCTGACTTTTGATATACATTCCTTACACCTTCCTATTAATTAGTTATTTTGATTTACAGACCAACTTCGGCCTTATCGTCATTGGTTTATACCGTGTTTTATCGGGTGTAAGGTTTTATATTTTTCTTTTGTCACTCCCTTGCTCATGTGGTAGAATGTGGTTAGAAAGGAGGTGACATTATGACTACCAATGAGTTGGGTCAACTAATTTCCGATACAGCACTAGCCATAATCAAGCAAAATTCAGAATACATAACTGAATGGCATTTAAAAGAGTTTAAGTCAGCTGTTAATGAAAATGGTAAAATTACATTTGAAGAGGCCACTAGTCGAATTTTAACTTCCTATTTACGCACATCTATTGAATTAAGTGTAGCTGCTACAATTAACGTACTGAAAGCCCTTGGCGTTGAGATTCCAAATTTGCCTTCTGAGTAACATTTTTTACTATTTCTTTTCCATCTATCTCAATTGAAACTGTGCGGGGCTCCAGCAATTCCCTTATTTTTATGAGTTCCGCCAGTATTTCTTTTGAAATCTCTTCCATCCCTTTCACCTCCTACTTAGATAAAATTTTGAGCAATGTTACTTGGATAATAAATTTTCTAAAGGCAACGATAAAATAATTAGAATTCCTAAAATTACATATAAAATAATAAGCCATCTTCGCTTTCTTTTTTTTCTTAACTCATCTAATAATTCTTGTTTTGTTTTTTCTTTTATCATTTCAAGCTCTTTTTCTGTAAGTGCTATCACTATTAATCACTTCCTTTGCCCTATATTCTCCGCCCGCATGTAGTTCTGCTTCAGCATACGGCGCTATGTAGTTGCCATCGTTATTTCCTCCTTTTACCTCTTGAATTTCCTTTGAATACTTCCACTGCCTTATAAAATCAGCCACATGTTCAAGCATATCTGCAACTTCTGATACTTCCTTATCTGAATTGGCCTTGTAGCAAATCACTACATCAAAGTCTCCATCTGGTTTGCCATCTAAGTATGTGTAATCTACTCCATCTGGCACTTTCTTACATGTGATTTTCATTGATTTACCTCTCTTTCATGCTTGCCAGTACACCCTGCAATACTGGCAGAATATTTTCGTAGTACCTGAAACTCTCTACTTCTTTCGCTGAATATGGTGACTTGTCGTGAAAATACTTGCCATATTGCTCTGTTTTCAGGTTATGCTGCTTTGCTAGCCTGCCTACCATGTTCGCTGATATGCCCAGCATTTTGCCTATTTCACCGGCAGAGTACGTTTTCTGCTCAACTTCTGGCAGTGGCAGAAGCGGTTTTCCTGCAACGATTGCGCTTGCTTGAGCTTGCAAGATTTGTCTGTATCGTGGGTTGATTTCTGGACTATTGGCGATTTTCAATAGTACGTTCGCCCGGCGAGCAAGCGAATTGTTATAACGTGCTTCGATTTCTTTTTGCTTAATTTCGGGAAGGGATTTACCACCCTTGATAGTGCGTTCCATTTCCTCGAACTTTGTTACATATGCCGCAGTGAACAGTACTCCCTTTTCTCCGGTCATCTTATTTGCCACCATGTCACAACCTTTTCGGGTGAGAAGATAACAGGGTCTTGTTTCACCTTTTGCATCCTTATATGTGCTTGGAATGAAGAAATTTAACGGGCTCAAACTTGAGCTGGTTAAAATGTCAACATAACCTTTAATGTCCCTAAGCAAGTTTTTGTGCTCTTTCCCTATCATTTCCGCTACTTCCCTGCTGTCAACTACAAACTGACCGTTATGGTTAATTACTGTAAGCTCACTCACGTTAATGCCCCCTTTAAAACTCTTAAATACTTTGGCCTTACTTTTCTTACTCCCATCGTTCTGCCCGTCTGGTTATTAAGAAGATATTTCTTCCCGGTGCCATCTTTGTAAAGTGAGTATGTTGGAATCCCATTTTGCTCACAGAATTCTTCCATTATTCCCTTGCCTGTATCAAATCGCCGTAAATCACTTGCAAAGCATAACAAATTTACAAGGAATGCATTCACTTCATGGTTTGTATAGTTCCAGAGGAAATCATCTATTTTCTCTCCTATAGGCTCATCAAGACTTAATTTCTTGACATGTTCCATAGTGTAGAAATAATCTTTTGTCCCCCATCTATGTCCGTCATACTCTTTTGATATTGGGAACAAGTTCATAAATTCTTTTGGTGTTAAGTCTGCCATCATTGACATTATTGTATCTGCAAACTCAAACTTGTTTTCAACGTTTTCCCTGGTGTAATTCTGTGGTTCATGAGCGTTAATATACTTGACCCCATACACAATTAATTTCTTGAAAACTGGCTTGTATTCTTGCTCAGGATTGTCAAGCCAATTTTCTATTACATGTATAAATGCATTCAAGTATAAATCTTTTTTGTTTGCTGCAATACTTGGCATGTTCGACCTCCTTTCGTTATTATTTTGTTGCGTTCCGCAACATTTGAGGAAAAAAATATTTTATTACTTCGTCTGGCGGAATATCTAATTCTTCAGATATTGCGTCAATATCATCTGCTCCTAGAATTGCATAACCATTTAACATTAAATAAATAGTATTTGTGGAACGACCAATTTTTTCAGCTAATTTTCTGTAAGATGATTTTTTCTCTCTTATCCTCCCCTTTAGCGCATTTAATTCAGGGTAGACTCTGCGTTTGCTCTTAGGCATTTACAACCCCCCTCCTTGTTTGCTAATTCTATTTGTTGCGTTTCGTATCACCTATCTATAGTGTATCACTTTTTTTATTTTAGTCAATACTTTTCGCAACATTTTCTAGGGAAATATTTAAAAAAGTATTGCATTTAGTAATGTAATCATATATAATTACAAACAATAAGGAGGGTTTGATAAAATGGGAAGGATTTTTAATAAGGAAGTGTTTTCAAAAAGATTATCCGAGCTGATGATTGCAAACGGTGACACAACATATTCATTAGCTGAATATTTACATTTATCGCCACCAACAATATCAAGATACGCCACTGGAGAAATGGCTCCAAAAATAACAACCATTGAAGCTATTGCTAAAAAATATGGTGTTAATCATTTATGGCTTATGGGAACTGAAGGTGCAGAAAAATATTTAGATACTGAACCTACTATTAAAAAAATCCCAATTTTAGGAACAATAGCGGCTGGACAACCTATATTTGTTGAAGAAAATATAGAAGGGTACGAATATGTAGTAGACAATTTCAAAGTTGATTTTTGTCTTAGAGTAAAAGGTGATAGCATGGTAAATGCAAGAATTAATGATGGTGATATAGTTTTTGTCAGACAACAAAGCGATGTTGAAAATGGAGAAATTGCGGTTGTTATAACTGATGGTTGCGAAGCAACATTAAAAAGAGTGTACAAGTACCCAGGAACTGTAATATTAAGACCGGAAAATCCAAAATACGAAGAAATAGTATTTACTAAAAAGTCATTTAAGGAAGTTAAAATAATAGGCAAATGCATAGCTGTAAAGTTTAATATAGAGCGAGGTGCGTAAGTATGGCAAGCATTAGAAAACTTCCTAATGGTACATTCCAAGCCACTATTTATTTGGGTAGAGATGCCAATAATAAACAAATCCGTAAATACATTACTAGAAAAACAGAGAAAGAAGCAAGATCAGTAGCAAGACAAATTGAGCAAGAATATGAAGATGGGCTTTTTTTGAACATACCAAATATGAAATTTTCAACATGGGCAGATAAATATTTAGAAATAAGGGAAAAACATCTTTCACCAACCACCTATATATATTACAAAGCTTGCATTAACAATCATTTCAAACCCTATTTTGGGAAATTAAAACTTAACCAAATAAATGATATACACATATCACAGTACATTGCAATCAAATTAAAAGAAGGGCTATCAAAAGCTACAGTAAGAAAACATTTTGTTATTTTATCGAATATGTTTAAAATGGCTTTAAAAAAGAAAAATCCTTGTGATTTAGTTGAAGCTCCAAGTGGTAAATCTAATGCAAGATATGTACCGACAACAGAAGAATTTGAACGTTTATTAAGTGCTGTTGAAGGACTTTGGGATGAACTTCCGATACTGCTTGCTGCTTGGTGTGGCATGCGCGAAGGTGAAATTTTTTGCTTAAAAGTAAACGATATACTGGATGATAAAATAAGAATTGACGAAAACAGAGCATTATCCGAATCAGGAAATGAAGATGATGGGCCTAAATATAAATATATTGATAAAGAACCTAAATCAGATAATGGGTATAGAATAATAACCGTACCTGACTATGTTATGTCTCTTCTAAAGAAAAGAATACAATCACTAAATTTAAAAAATGATGATTATATATTTAATATGAGACCTGATAGTTACGGCAAACGATTTGCAAAAATAATAAAATACCATAATATGATGCTTGAAAACCCTCCCAAAGGTAAAAAGGCTTCTTTTGCCAAAGATACACTTCCTTTACAGCTAAAAATTCAGGACAAGCCTATCCCTAAATTTACATTTCATGCTTTACGCCATTATCATGCAACTGTTCTTTATGAACAAAGTATACCAGACCAGTACGCAGCCGAAAGATTAGGGCATGACGTAATGGTACTTAAAAAAATCTATCAAAGATTACAACTAGATAAAAAAACAAAGCTCGACGAGAAGATAAAAGACATATTTAAGAAACCAGAATAAGGTTTCATTTTTTTGTGCGGTATTTGTGCGGTATTTTTTGTGCGGTAAGTTAAAAGAAAGTGGAGCTGCTGACCGGATTCGAACCGGTGACCTGCGCATTACGAGTGAATAAGTATTACGAAATGCAGTATTATTTAAAATGTTGAATTTTCAGCTACTATATGTATATTAATTTTTCTCATATTTATTACTTTTCGCATCATGTTATTATTTTTATTTATGTTTTAATTATGGTTAATTATTTTTTGTGCGGTATTTTGTGCGGTATGTAATTCGAAACCTGATTGAAACATTAATTTTTCTGAATATGCTTGAAGCGCAGCAACAGCATTTTCAAAATCTCTTATAGCTTTTCTTAATAATCTATTGGCAGTTATAGCATCATTCATAAGTTTTTTGTAAGTATCATCATTAGCAGCTATTTCTTCACACTTTTTTACAATAAACTCATTATAGTATTTCATAACAAGTCCTCCAAGAATATTTTTGATAAACTTTGTTATGATAAGTTCTACACATAAATCCTCCTTTCTTATCTTTTACAAGAACATATGTTCTATAAAACATTATACCCCTGCCTGTCCCAAGTTTCAATGCAAAATTTACCTCCATTTTCGACAAAATTCCACATTGGCACCACCCTATTCATTTATTTAATTTACATAATATAACTTTGTCACGTTTAGCAGATATTAACAACACTCTACCGGAGAATTGCAAATTATCAGAATTATTGGAGTATGATCCAAAGGATAAAAAAATAAGCCCCGCAATGGGGCTATTTATAATTACTTAATCTTTATACGCCTTAAACCAAATACCGCCGCTGCCATCGTATTTACGTCCGAATACAAGCTTAGGTTTAGCATCATCTTTTTTAACTGTATATACTGCCCATCCCTCGTGCGAGGCTCCTTTATACAAGTTTGCTTTTAATTGTGGTTCTGGTGCTACTGCAAAGGTTAAATCATAATCTTTGCCATCAGATGATACAAGATCAATGTCTACCTCACCTGTCAAGCTATACTGCTTACCTTCATCGATATCAAGGAGCTTAAAATAAACTTTTGCCAATAAATATTCGTATCCTTCAGGGGCAGGATCGTTGAACATATTTGCTTCCTGCACCATTTTCCATGCTTCTTCTCCTCTAACAATCTCTTTTACGGACATTTCAACTTTATATTTCTGCAGAAGGTCTTCTACCTCGATTACTTGCGTTGTGTTCAACGGAGCTGGATTCGAATAACTATATCCTGTTGTTACAGGTGTGGTATCTTTATCTTTCGATGTAACCAGTATCTTTTTATTCTTTCCGTCCCATTCTACTTTTGCCCCCAAGGCTTCTGCTAATGCTCGCGCCGAAACATAGTTCGTTCCATCAACAGAGCCCTCCAAGATAACTGTTACCATATCGGTGTTGACTGTTTTTCCGTCAACTTCAAGTTTAATGGTGTCATTAAAGAATGCTTCTTTAATTTTACCTGCTGCAAAAGTTGTAAGCGTGAGCATCAGAATAATTCCAACAAGTATGCCGGATATAAACTTTTTCATGTTAAAACCTCCCACATAGTTTTATCAACATTATACACAAGTTTCCAATAGTTATCAACATAACAAAGGACAATGTTGAAAAAATTGATTTTAGGTGTTGACAATTAAACTTGAATATGGTATACTAAAATCAAGTTAAGAGATTGGAGGTCATCAAATGAACAAGCAAGCAGTTACTCCGAAATTTGTATCAGTAAAATTTGCACGTAAATGGTACGATATAGGCAGACAATATAAAGGACAGGGTTCGTTAAGATATTGTATAGAGAAAGCCATTTTTGAAGACGGTCACCAAATAGATTGTTGGGAAAAGGTAGCTGCTTTCAAGGCCGGATGGTCTCCCAATAATTTCGAATTTTTGATAAAAAAGTGGAAAAGATATGGAGATATCCCAGTTGGCTCAGATGGTTACGCAGAACGTAGTTTTAATCATGCGCAAGGCGAACCGGAATATGGCGTATCGGTTGCAGACGAAGAATGGGAAAATTCAATACGTGGTCAAATTAGCGAAGCAAGACAAACTCGCAAAGTAGTATATTTTATTGGTTTACAAGTAGGTTACGGATCAGACGGAGAACCAGTTGTATTACCTGTAAGAGAGGAGGATTGATGTGAAACCCTATTGTACTCAAAATAATGGCGACTGCTCGACTTGCAGCCTCGTAAACTACAATCGAGACTGCATGAACAATCCCATTTGGGGTGGTAAACGTCCAGGCGCTGGCCGGCCATCGACAGGAAGAAAAAAACGCAATTTTTACATTACGGATGATGAGTTTGAAAAAATGAAAGAATACCTGGATACATTGCGTAAAGACGAAAAATAAAAATAAAGCCCCCGGCATCCCGAGGGCAAATTATTTATTATTATAGATTTTCTCGATTAAGGTGGGCAAAAATTTAAGCTGTCTTAAATCTCCAACATCACCTTGTATACTTGCCAAGTTTACTGCAGTATTTATTGCCCTTTCCCATTCTTCGGGAGCACTGGCTACCTTTTTCAATATATCTTTCCAAGTCAATTTAGCTTCCTCCTTTTTGTTTAATTCGGTAATAATCGTATCAAAGGGGTACTTTTCTCCAGGGCAAAATGGCTTTCTAACTGGATCGATTTCATAATGCCCCAGAATGTGGTCTCTATCTGCCGGAATTGTTTTTCCGTACTTGTTCTTCACATAAGCAATAATATACCGGTGTAGCATTATTGTGGACTGCAGTTGTTCCGGCGTTAGAGCTCCATGAGTTTCTTTGTATACGCCTTCATGCTCGATTGATACCGAGTACCAATTAGGGTTAACTCCTTTACTTTTTACAATAGCCGCCTTTGCCTTTGGTATATCTGATATGGCTATCCCATTTGCCCATGCATTGTCCTCTATAGATACAAACTGATATACCTTGCCGTCTCTGGCCACAAGGAAATGTGCAGAACTTTGGGTGTTATTCGGGGAATTGAACCAGTTTATGCAACTTTGAGCGGACCCTTCAGTTATGTGGTCTACGATTATCTCAGGTATATATCCACGCCTAGAGGATTTGTTGGTCTCGCTACTCCCAGCCTGTTTGACATTATTTTTGTACCAGTCCTGCAAATATTGTTCCATTATACATTACCACCTTTACCCTGTTTAATTGTAGTAAGCGTATCAATAGCTTTTTTAATTGCATCAGGTATTGGCACGCCCATAAGTCCGGCATTTTCAATGATAGAGATTAACTCATTCGCACAATATCCTATAACGGCAGCATCCCGGAAGAATGTTGAACCTGTTAATATATCCAGTCTGGCTGCAATCAATACTATTAACAACGTCGTGCCTTTCTTACAAAGCCCTTTCCATCCGGCTTTGCTATCAAGTGCGCCGCTTTCGGTTTTATTTGAATTTTTGAATACCCCTGCCACTATCAGCCCTGTTATATAGTCGATTGCCATGAAAATAATGAGCGTCTGCAATGCGGCATCCCACCCTCCGAATAGTGATGATATAAAACTGCCAACTATTCCGAGGGCGGTAGCTAGTGCTAGCTTAAGACTGTTCACATGCTCCATATTTCCATTCCCCTTTCTTTTTATAAATTAAAAAGGAGCCTTATTCAGGCTCCTCTGTATCTTCGGGCAATTCAAACTGCTCAGGATACTTTTGTGCAAGTATTAGAAATATCTGCATTTTCCTCTCCTCGTTCATTGGGATAACATTGTCCATACTCACACCTCCTCCAACTCAATGCGAGGCACTCCATCCGTTGATGCTATCTTCCAGCGGTAATACTTACCGTTGGAATCGTCCACTACTACATATCGGCTGTCGTAATAAGCATATTTTATCTCTGGAATTAATGTTGTTTCAGGGTCAAGACGCAGCTCATACCAGCATATATCCCTTGCATTTAGAGCGGTAGAGGTAAAGCCGTTCTTGGCTTCGTTCAGCGTGCATGTGTCGGTTACATCAATCTCGACGCCACTTTCAAGGTCAATTTTTGTAACTTTTTCTATTCCGACAAATGCATAGCCTTCCAGCACAATACCCTGCCCGTAAAAGTCGGCGTCGCCTAGAATGGGCTCACAGTATATCGTTCCACTCGGCTTTGTTGTAAGTGCTTGCGGATAATATGGGGTAATGATTGGTTGGGCTAGTTGATAAATTATCTTTGTTCCTACTAATTGTTGTCTAGCTTGTTCTATTGTCGTACCTTTTGCAACGATAAATTGTATTCTATTTGGTGTTTCTGACGTAACGTAATATTTCCCCACATTAGCAACATTATCTCGTTCAGCATATGTTGTATAATCCATGCCTGGAATGTTTATATCTCCCAAGCCAGATGTTGTAAAGGGTTTATTATCAGTTAGATTAACAACTACCACATCAACATTAGTATACTGAATTATACTGCTAGATATATCGCTTGCTTGCAATATCTTTTCTTTAATTTTCTGTATCTTAATCCCACTCAACACATCATACTCATCGCACACACCATTCGGCAGTCTCCGCAGTTCGCCACAATTGACATAGACATCTTGGGCGGTGTAGGGTTCGTATTCTGTTGCAGTTGTGCCATATTCTATTTGGGGTTTTGCTGTTTCTAATTCATTTAAAGTTATCGTTGCATCATCCTGACGTCTGAATCTAGCACGATAATAAACTGCGTTAGGTGGAATAGCTTTATAACTTTCGTTAATACTATATACCATACTTAAAAATTGTTTATTAGCATCATAAAAATATATATTTAATGCTCTATAACCAACATTCAATTTACCAACTAAGTTCATTCCACCGATAATTCTATGATAACCTTTAGTTCGTAAATTAATAGTGTCGCCACCATTTTGTCCTGTTGAGTCTATAATAGTACCTCTTTCCCATTCATCGAACGATAAAGGTAAAATATTCTTCCCCACACGCCTAATTCGGTACGAACCTTGCGCATGTTCCACCACAGGGGATTTATATGCATACGTTCCGTCAAAATACTCAGTAAATATTTCCTCCAATTCTTCTTCAGTTTTATCATATAGCGGACTACTTTCATCTCCTAAATCAATAACCATCCAATTTCTTATTCTTAAATAAGCTGTTGGGTTGAGGTCATAAAGTCTACTTATACTAAAGGTCAATGTTGTGGGACTATCGGATATCATGGATATTAATTCATACTGCTCATTATCATAAACTCCCCGAAATTGGGACCCAGCAGTAATCTCAATGCCGCAATTTACACACTGAATTTCACCTTGGACATAATACCTATGTCCAGGTTTAGGTGCCAATGTCTGGGCCATATAAAAGTAATATTCTCCACCCGTAAAGTTAATTGTCAGTATACCATCGTATGGATAAATTTGCGAAGGGTCAATATTCAATATCTCCCAGGCGGACATATCATGGAAATTACCGCTTTTGAGGATGTTTTCTGCGACATTAATTCTGGTGTCGCCTTCTAGCATAAACCTGCTAAATGGCCCATCTGCTGCATTTTTTGGCAGGGCAGCAATGCCGCCAGTTGCGCTTTCCTCTACTGTAGGCTCCATGTTAATATTCGCTCTAGCAAGCGCATGGAATTGTTCCTCCAACGGAGACAGACGTTTTTCTGTCGCAAGCTGCAGTTTTTTTAGTTTGCTTCTCAAAAATCCAAACAGTACAATACTCATGTGACCACCACCCATTCTGTACCATTAGATTGATATATGGTGTCAAAATCGCCCACAACCATGAACGTCGCGCCTACCGGCACAAAATACGCAGGCGGCCTGTCACTTAATGACTTGCCATAGTATTCCATGTCGCTTTTAGCAATAGTGACCTTTCCTATGTTGTTACTTCCCTCGGGCAGGGGGTCTTCAATTCTTTTTACTCCGTCTGAATTTTTGATCCGGGTCAACGTCAAACTGACCGCATCGATTAGGCTAATCATTGCATCTTGTTTTGCTGCTGTAGCTGCGCCTGTTGGCAGGGTAGAGCTAGTTATCTTCACATCGCTCAAGGCTGTTACTATACTTGTTATTAATGCCACCAAATCCACAGGATTCCCATCTGCGCCGTAAAGCTCAACCCTGCTTGCACCATTTCGGCCCTGTAATACCTCGTATGCATCTTGCACCGGATTATATAACTGTGGTATGGGCTTCCCATCCACGTCTTTTTTTATCGGTACAGTGTTATATGCCATAATATAATCCCTCCCTTACTCGTATGCAATCCAGTTGACGGTACGTCCCGTACCAGTCATGAGTGCACCATTATCAACAGAAAAGCCGTCATCCGTAACTACTATGCCATTGGACAGCACAGAACCGCCAATTTGATCTATCGTTTGTGTGTTCACATTAAGTCGATATGTGTGCACAATCTTGTAATGTGATACACCTGCCCCTGCTTGTAGTAATATCTGTCTAACATAGTAATATGGATTGCTAAAGTACGAATTATAAATCATAACGGCCGAAGGTTTAAACGGAAGTCCCGTAACAACTAAGCCTGAGTTTGGGTTATTGCTTATTACCCCACTCGCCCATTTCTTCCAGTCCACCCCTAAAACCTTGCCCAAGCCATTGTGATACCCCATAGGAATACTTTGGTCTGTTTTACCAGGAGTGATTACAAGAGCACCTATATTAGGCATTGTGCCTGTTCGTTTCACACCTCCCTGGTAAAAGGTCCTTCCGGTTAAGACTTGGCTTACACTTGCATTTGCATCTTTGGATATATCTTTTATTTTATTTGCAAGCTCCTGATAGCTATTTTCAATAGTAGCCGACTGATTCATTGTATTAAGGGCGTCAACAATTGCGCCTTTTTTGGTCTCTATCTCATCCTTGAGGTAGGCTATATTCCCCTCAATTCTGTTAAAATCCTGACTTCTAGGCTTTATGGGATTTGCTACCCAGTCAGTTTTCGGTGTTTGCCATGCCATAATATCACCTCAACAAATATTTAAGATATTCAATGTTGCTCTCTATCCTTTGGAAATCATATCTTGTCACAACATCTGCGTCTGTCCAGTCGGTTTTAGGTTCTTCCCACATTTATAACGCCCTCCTCCCGGATAACTTTGCTCTCAAATATCCAGCGTATTCTAATTCCTGTTTGGTAATGTAGTAGTAGCCTTTATTGGCCTCATCCCCATTTCCCCTTGTGTAGTCGTCAACCATGATAATATCTCCCAGAGTTAGAGCAGGGTTTCCTCGCCATTCAAGCTCTAAATCACGTCTGGGGTCTTTGTAATATTGTAAGAGTTTATCTGCAATGGTCTCGGCTATTGCCTGGGTTTGTATTAGGGGATTTGCAGACATTTTATATTCAATCACACCATTATCGGCTATACTTGCGTCATCCTGTTTTACTACGGTGTATTTTGTTGCCTTTAATGGCTTGCCATCTGCTGACAGAGTAAAACTTCCCGGGGTAGGGCTACTTACAGTAACTTCAGCCCCCCAAGCGTATATTTTACTGTCGACTATTGTACCAGTTCCGGATAAGTTTAGTGTCACATCTATACAAGGTGTATGGTTAAATTGTATGGTTATTGTTTTTGTTTCTCCTGCGTTAATACTTATTGCTTCACTGTTATTATAGATTTCCTCAACTGCTCCAACTATTAAAGGCTGGACTTCAACAATTACCCTATTCGCAATGTCTGATTGGCGACTTGGATTATCCTTTTTAAAGTAGTCAGTTGGTGATATTCCATAGGCATCAATTACTTCAAATTCCGCAGGATGTTCTGACTGCAAAAACGCTATAGTTGTTTTTTCCAAGATTCTGTTCAGGGTATAACTTGAACCCTCAAATCTTATTATTCCATTGCGGTCACAGTACACTTGACCAAGACATGCCTCCGCAATTTTTCTCAGAGCTTCTCTGTGCGACTGTTGCTCAAAATAAGCATAAGGTACTATGTAGTTTTTCAGTTCATCATCAAGCCAATAGTAATCAGCTAGTACCTGTGCGTCTTCAAGCACCATTTTTGCTAAGTCATACATGCTTTTATTAATCTGTACGGTTGATGTGGTATAGGTGGAATTATTTAGGCGCTCTAACCTGTCTCTGCCTTTAGTGCTTGCAATAACGCCATCCTCAGGTACAGTCCAATCTTTGGACCAAAATACCCCCAGAGGCACTAACTCACTTTCTGTTCCTATCCAAGCTCTTATTTTTCTGTTTGCTTTAATTAAGCCATATAAAGGGCTTTGCCTATTTCCTGTATCAAACTTTCGGCTTTCATTGTTTAATTTAATTTCTATTTCATTGCTGCTGATATTCCCAACAGGGAGACTGCCATGAGATACTTCACGTTCCTCCAAAAGATTTATAGATATAATGTCAGTGCCTTCATATGTCTCCTGGATAGATGTAAAAAATTCAGTAATTTTAACTTGCCTGTTTGGGTGACTCCATTTTGTTATTTCCAGTATCATTTTTGTTACGCCTGTTATCTCAGTATCAAGCTTTTTATTCCAGCTTATCAGGATATTATTCGTTACAGTCTCGGTATACAATAATGAATTTGATTCATTATATAGCTTAATATTAAAGTTTACAGGATACTCTCCTCTCTGATTATCCCCTACAACCTTAAGCTGCCATATCGGTCTGGAAATAAATGTTGCTGTTAATGTTGGATAAGGAGCCGTAAAATCTCCATTGCTGTTTGACAACTGCTTACCCCACCATCCCATTTGCCCTTCCAGCTCTGTTGTTGGAGCCAATATATATTCCCCGAGCTCCCAGCTACCATCCAGACTTGCTATTTTACCAATAACGTTTTCCACACCGTCAGCAACTTGATTAGGAAAACTGATATTAGCCATTTCGTTTACAAATATATCTATGCTTTGATCCAGCTCAGGGTCAGAATAATCTATCTGTATCTTTGCATAAACGTCCCGGATTGGAGCTCTTATTTCGTCTTGAAATTTTTGAGAAGTTGGTATCATCATATCACCTCTCAATCAGGTTGAATTTGATATCTTTGTACCGGATAACTCCATTTTTATAGTCTAGGGTACCAATGGACCTATCTCCACAATAAAAAACACCTGTTCTTTTTGTATTTGTTTGTGGGTCCGGATATTCAACCTCAAAAAAAACCGGGCTAACTAATGTCAGTACCCGGCTTACATCTTCCTTAGATAAATACTTCCAACTTAATTCTAGTTTTCTTTTTGTTGCAATTCTGTCAATGACCATTGTTCCTGCGGCATTTCTTTCTGCTTTACTTATGTCCATAATCCCAACTATAAAATCACTAGGGGCAGGTATGTCTGCCCCGTTTATCTTGAGCATATCTCTGCCCCTCCTTTACGTTGTTCTAAGGATAGGCTTGTAACCTAACCTTATTGCTTCTTCATTCAATCTGTTTAGCAGTACTCGTCCAACTCTCGTGCCATCCATCTCCAGGATTATCTCTGAACCATCGCTGCTATTTGCACTGCTGACTTGGTTAGCAGCTAACACAGCACTGCCGACTGCGCTTGCAATTGCATTAACCAATTCGGTACCTTGTATCCCCATTGCTGCAGGATTGTATTTCTTAGGCACAACTGCCTCACCTTCATGGAGCATGGCGAGCATATCCTGCGGGACGTAGTTCGTGCCGGTGGCAAGTTTGGGGATCTCAGGGATATTGAAACCGAACCTAGATCCACGGTCCATGCCCAATATATCCGCAACCCAGTCAGGGATACCTATGCTGATTTTGTTCAGTCCCCGGATTAAGAAGTTGAGACCGTCGATGATCAGATTCAGCGGATACTTTACAATGCCCCAGAGCGAATCAAACACGCCTTTGAATATCTGCTTGATACCTTCCCAAGCTTTTTTCCAGTTGCCAGTGAAAATACCGGTGATAAAGTCCATCAGACCGATGAAAATGTTTTTAAGTCCTCCGACGATATCACCGATGGACTTGAACATATTATCAAATACTGCGACAAATACGCTGCCAACGAATTCAGCCAAGGGCTTGAACACATTC